>Ga0070741_10002180_pt1 | contig 54240 bp, 45 predicted proteins | sample Coa_R1_4_FD_66440 | JGI IMG/M metagenome (GOLD analysis project Ga0070741, IMG submission 66440) | Surface soil microbial communities from Centralia Pennsylvania, which are recovering from an underground coalmine fire - Coalmine... | ecosystem: Environmental > Terrestrial > Soil > Unclassified ... | reverse complement strand
ATCATCGACCTCAAAAGCGGTCACCAGCCTCTTTCCAACGAGGACGGCTCCGTCTGGATTGTCTTCAACGGCGAAATCTACAACTTCCGGGACCTTCGCGAAGACCTCCTCCAGCGCGGCCATACGTTCAAAACCCGCTCCGACACCGAAGTCATCGTCCACCTCTATGAAGACTTCGGCGAACGCTGCGTCGAAAAACTGCGTGGCATGTTCGCGTTCGCCATCTGGGACAAGCGCGCTCGCTCGCTCTTTCTCGCTCGAGACCGCGTCGGCATCAAGCCGCTCTACTATTCGCTCTCCCCTCGCTCGCTCGTCTTCGCCTCGGAAATCAAAGCCCTTCTTGCCCTCCCCGGCCTCTCCCCCGAAATCAATCCGCAAATCCTGGACCGCTTTCTCACCTTCTACTACGTGCCGGGTGACGAAACCATCTTCCGCAACATCAAAAAGCTCTCGCCCGGCACCACCCTGACCGTTAGGGAAGGGAAGCTCTCTCACCGCCAATACTGGGACCTCTCCTTCGAACCGTCTCCAATCGCAGCCAGGCAAGCGGAATCTCGCCTTCTCGACATCCTCGAAGAATCGGTCAGCCTCCACATGATCAGCGACGTCCCCGTCGGGTTCCTCCTCAGCGGTGGCATCGATTCCACCGCCATGCTCGGTCTTGCCCCGAAGACCCAGCACACCTTACGCACCTTCACCATCGGCTTCTCGTACCCCCAAGTGACCGACGAACGCCCCTATGCCCGCCTCGCTGCCGCCCGCCTCGGCGCCGAGCACCGCGAAACCTCCTTCAACGCCCAGGACTTCGCCGCGTTCCTTCCCGGCTACATCCACATCATGGAAGAGCCCGTCTGCGAGCCGCCTGCTGTCGCTCTCTATTACGTCACTCACCTCGCCAAGCCCCACGTCAAGGTTCTCATCTCTGGAGAAGGCGGCGATGAAGCTTTCGCCGGCTATGAAAATTACCGCACCCTGCTTTGGCTCGAACGCGCCAAGCGCCTCCTCGCTCCTGCCTCCGCTGCTCTTTCGCGAACCCTCTCGGCCAGCGGTCCGCGCGCCAGCAAATTCGCTCCACTCTTCTCCCATTCTCTCGGCGAATTTTATCTCTCGCGTTCCTCCAGCCCCGCCACCTACTTCAATTCCTCCTGGCGCCAGCTTTACTCCCCGGATCTACTCGCTTCCATCAACAAAGCCGCTTCCTTGGATCCTGTCTCTCGCTTTCACTATCGTTCCTCCGGCCGCGGCTTCGATCCTCTTAGCCGGATGCTCTACGTGGACACAAAAACCTGGCTGCCCGATGACCTGCTCATCAAAGCCGACAAAATGACCATGGCCAATTCCATCGAGCTCCGCGTTCCCCTTCTCGACCACAAGGTCCTCGAATTTGCGGCTTCGCTTCCTCCGCAGCTCAAAGTCCGCGGCTTCGTCACCAAATACATTGCCAAGCGCGCCCTTGCCTCCCATGTCCCGCGCGAAATCCTTCATCGCAAAAAGACCGGTTTCCCCGTGCCTTATGCTCTTTGGCTCCGTCGCGACCTCGAGCGCTGGGTGCGCTCCATCCTTCTGGAAAAGAGAACCGTCGAACGCGGCCTGTTCTGCAAGACCGCCGTCGAGCAGCTCCTCTTCGCCAACCTCCAAACGGGTTGCTTCTCGAAGGAAGTTTTTTCTCTGTTGATTCTCGAGCTATGGCATCGCCGCTTCATCGACCACGACCCAGTCACTCCTCGATTTCTTCCGCCGCACGTTTCTTCCCAGACGATCTCCCCGCGGCCGCCGGTCGCCAGTCAAGCGCCATGAAAACGCCTTCTAACTCCAGCGTTCGGGTCCTGTACAGCTTTCCCCACAAGCTGGGTGCAGCCCGCATCTGTTACACCGCTTGGCAGCAGGTCAATGGCCTCGCCGCGGCCGGCGCCGAACTCTTCGTTCACACCGGCGCTTTGCATCGCTCCGTGCCGCCTCAGGTTCATGTCTCGGCCACCCTCGCTCGTGGAAAGCTCCGCCTCCCTTATCGTCTCCTTGGCCGCAATCGCGCTCTCGCTCTTCACGACCGCATCGTTGCCGCCCGCCTTCGTCGGCTCGCTGGCCAAATAGACATCGTCCACGCATGGCCGCTCGCCGCGCTCGAAACCCTGCAAACCGCAAAGGATCTCGGCATCCCCACCCTCCTCGAACGCCCCAATGCCCACACGCGCTTTGCCTACGAAGTCGTTCAGCGCGAATGCCAGCGCCTGGGCGTCCCGCTCCCTCCCCGCCATGAGCACGCCTACCAACCGGATGTCCTCGGCCGTGAAGAGCAGGAATATCGCCTCGCCACGCGCCTCCTCTGCGCCTCCGATTTTTCACGCCAGACGTTTCTTGACCGCGGCTTCCCGCCAAGCTCCATTGCCCGCCACATCTACGGATACGACGAAACCACGTATTTCCCCGCTCCTCGTTCCTCCGATGACCCAGATCGCGGCCTCACTATGCTTTTCGTCGGGGTCTGTGCCGTCCGCAAAGGCCTTCATTTCGCCCTCGATGCCTGGCTTCGTTCTCCCGCCCATCGCAGCGGTCAATTCCTCATCGCTGGCGAATTTCTCCCCGCCTACCGCCAAAAACTCGCCGCGCAGTTGGCCCATCCCAGCATTCATGTCCTCGGCCATCGTAACGATATTCCACAACTCATGCGCTTGAGCGACATCCTCGTCCTGCCCACGATCGAAGAGGGCTTTGGCCTTGTCTGTACGGAAGCCATGGGCAGCGGCTGTGTGCCGCTCGTTTCGGAAGCCTGCACCGAGCTTTGCCGTCACCTCGAGAACGCGCTCGTTCACCGCGTTGCCGATGTGCCTGCTCTTACCCACCACATCACACTTCTCCACGAAAATCGCCCCCTGCTCCATCGCCTCCGCGAGAACGGCCTGCGCCTCGCTCCCTCCATTACCTGGACGGCCGCCGGCTCTCGTTTGCTGGAAATCTATCGCCAGGTCATCGCCGAACACCGCCCCGGTGCTCTCCAACTGCACGCATCCATCGGAACATCTCGCGGAAATGAACGTCTATCCCTTTAATCCCTTGGCCGACCCCCGCTGGGACGAATTTGTCGCCCATCATCCCGCGAGCTCCGTCTTTCACACCGCCGCGTGGCTCCGTGCCTTGCATCAGGCCTACGGCTACGAGCCTCTCGCCTGCACCACCACGCGCCCCGGCGCTCCTTTGCAGAACGCCCTCGTCTTCTGCCGCGTGAAAAGCTGGCTCACCGGTTCTCGTCTCGTTTCCTTGCCTTTTTCCGACCATTGCCAGCCGCTCCTGGACCATCCGGACTCGCTCCTCGCCATCCTCGAATGGCTCCAGCAGGCCCGTTCCCACGAGCGCTGGAGCTATGTCGAACTTCGTCCGCTTCTCTTTGATTTCCCCAGTGCCGCCGCTCCTCCCCAGTGCCGGCTCGCTGAGTCCTTCGTTTGGCAGGCTCTCGATTTGCGCCCGGAGCTCTCCGCTCTTTTTCGCGGTTTCCACAAGAGTTGCATTCAACGCAAAATTCATCGCGCCGAACGCGAGCATCTCTGCTGTGAGGAAGGGCGCTCCCACACCCTGCTCCAGAAGTTCTACCGGCTCTCCGTTCTCACCCGCCGCCGCCACGGTCTTCCCCCGCAACCCATCAATTGGTTCCGCAATCTCCTGCAAAGTCTCGGTCCCGCGCTCAGCATCAGGATTGCCTCTCAAGGCCCACAGCCGCTCGCCGCCATCCTCACCCTCCGACACAAGGATTCCCTCGTTTACAAATACGGTTGTTCCGATGAGCGCTTCCACAGTCTCGGCGGAATGGCTTTCCTCCTCTGGCAGGCCATTCAGGACGCCAAGCGTTCCGGGGCCCTTCAGTTTGATCTCGGCCGTTCCGACCCCGGCAACGATGGCCTCCTCGCCTTCAAGGCCAAATGGGGCGCCTTCAGCCAGCCCTTGAATTATTTTCGACTTTCGACACACGTCTCCTCCCGCACCCGCTCCGAGTGGGCTTTCCGCGTAGCCAGGGACCTATGTTCGAGAATGCCAGAATCCCTTCTGACCGCCGCCGGCAGGGCGCTGTACCGCCACCTTGGGTAAAATTCACTCTAAGAACGTCTTGCCGCCGGACGTGGTCAAATCCAATGAAGGAATCCTTTCTCGAGTATTTCCGTTGTCCGTCGTCCTTTGTTGATTTCAGGCTCTCCGGCCCCTTATCCCTGCCCGCGGGTTTCTTTCGCTTCGGCCTCGATGAGATTTGCTTCGGCGCCTTGTCTTCCGGCCGGACTTTTCCCGAGCCTCGAGATTTGCCTGTTGAGTTCTCTGTGAATCCGGAGTTCGAGCATCACGCCTGCATTCTTCCCTTTGATCCGGATGAGATCATTCAAAATCTCCGCTACGAACGCTATCGCAGTGCCCTCCCTTCCGCTCCCTGGAACACTCACTCTCTGGTCCGTGCCACCTACTACGGCATTCGGCCCCTCTTGCCCATTGCCGTTCGAAAACACTTGCAGCGCTTCGCCTTGAAAAACTGGCGCGATACTCCCTTCCCCCGCTGGCCCGTGGACCAGACTGTTGATTGCATCTTCGAGAAGCTCATGGCTGCTGTTCTTCGTGCCACCGCACTGCCTCGCATTCCCTTCATCTGGTTTTGGCCCGAAGGTCATCCCAGCGCCGCCATCATGACCCACGACGTCGAAACCTCATCCGGCCGCGACTTCTGCCCTCGCCTCATGGATATTGACGACTCTTACGGCATCAAGTCCTCCTTCCAGCTTATTCCTGCCGAGCGCTACGACGTCCCCGGGAGTCTCCTCGCGCTCCTTCGCAAACGCGGATTTGAAATCAATGTCCACGACTTCAATCACGATGGCAATCTCTTCCAAAATCGCGATGAGTTTCTTCGCCGCGCCCCGCGCATCAATGCCTGCATCAGGGAGTTCGGCGCCTCCGGCTATCGTTCCGGCGTCCTCTATCGCAATCTCGATTGGTATGACTCCTTCGATTTTTCCTACGATATGTCCGTCCCCAATGCCGGCCATCTCGAACCGCAACCCGGCGGCTGTTGCACCACCAAGCCCTTCTTCGTCGGCGGCATCCTGGAACTTCCTGTCATGGCCACCCAGGATTACAGCCTCTACCACATCCTTCAGAGCTACTCCGTTGATCTCTGGAAGCGCCAGATTGAAGCCGTTCTCCCCAAAAACGGTCTTCTCAGCTTCATCATCCATCCCGACTACTTGCTTGATCCAAGAGCGCAGCAGACCTACGCCGCGCTCCTTGCTCATCTCTCGGCCTTGCGCGATGCGGGCCGCACCTGGATCGCACTGCCCGGCGAGGTCAACGAGTGGTGGCGTCAGCGTGCTCGCATGAAGCTCGTCCAGCAGGATCGTGAGTGGACCATCGTGGGGCAGGGGAGTCATCGTGCTCGCCTTGCCTATGCCTCCCTGCAGGATGGCGCCGTCGTCTATTCTCTTGCTTCCCCCACTTCGCCCTCCGTGCTGTCTCAAGTAGCCGAAGCTGCCGCCGAGGCCGCTTCCTCTCCGGTTCTGCCCTCGGTCGAAACGGCTCCACAATGATTCATCTTTCTCCTTCGCGCGATGCGCTCCCGGATTTGACTCTCAACTCTTCCCGTCGCGGTGTCCCCTCGGCAATCCAGCCATCTCCAATTCATGCTCGACTGTGACGTAGCGATACTTGGCGCCGGTCCCTTTGGCCTCTCCGCCGCGGCATATCTCCAGCGGATTGCGGGCCTGGACCTCGCCGTTTTTGGCGACACCATGGCCTTCTGGAAGCACTGCATGCCGGAGGGAATGCTTCTGCGTTCCGCCTGGTCCGCCTCCCACATCGCGGACCCCGATTCCGCCCTCACCTTGGACGCTTTTCGCGCCGCCGTCCGCAAGGGCTTTGCCGCCCCCGTTCCGCTGCGCCAATTTGTCGAATATGGCGCCTGGTTTCAGCGCCATGCCGTGCCCAAAATCGAAAATCGCACTCTCTCGCGCATCGACGTACAGCCGTCCGCCTTCGCTCTTACGTTCGCACACGGACCCTTAGTCAAGGCTCGCCGCGTTATCATTGCCGCTGGTTTGGCCGCTTTCGCCCATCGCCCGGCGCCCTTTACCGGACTTCCTTCTACCCTGGTCTCCCACTCCTCCGCTCAGCCTCACGCCAGGTTTCTCTCGGGCAAACGCGTTGCCGTCATCGGCTCCGGTCAAAGCGCTCTCGAATCCGCTGCCCTCCTCCACGAGGCCGGTGCCGAAGTCGAAATCATCATGCGCCGCGCCTCCATTCATTGGCTGGGCTGGAAGGAGCGCCTGCTATCGCTCGGCCCGCTCGCTCGCATGGCCGTCTCCCCCGCCGATGTCGGTCCCGCCGGAGTCAGCCGCATCGTCGCTTTGCCCGATCTCTTTCAGTGCCTGCCCAAGTCTCTTCAGGAACGCCTTCATCTCCTGTGCCTCCGGCCCGCCGGCGCTCGCTGGCTTCGCCAACGCCTCTTTGCCGTTCCCGTTACCCCGGGCTGCGCCGTCATCAGCGCGAAAATCCAAAACTCCTCCCTCCGGCTGGTCCTGAGCGATTCCTCGGTCCGCCAGGTGGATCACGTCGTTCTCGGCACCGGCTATCGCATTGACGTCTCGCGCTATCCCTTTCTCTCCTCCGCGATCAAAAATAACTTGAAGACCGTTCGCGGATTCCCCGTCCTCAATCGCAGCTTCGAATCGTCCATTCCAGGTCTTCACTTCATCGGCGCTCCTGCTGCGGAGAGCTTCGGTCCGCTTATGTATTTCGTTTCCGGCACGCGTTACTCCGGCGGCGCGCTGTATCGGGCGTTTTCAGGGGGATGGAATGTGGCCGGCAAAGCCGCCTAGCTCCCCGCCTGCTCCTTCCACTCTCGCTCGTTCCAAATTGCCCGGGGCCGTCGTCCTCGGCGGTGACTACCAAGGTCTTGGCGTTGTCCGCAGTCTTGGCAGGATTGGAGTCCCCGTCGTCGTCCTCGATGACGAACGCTCCATCTCCCGCTTCTCACGCTACGCCACTCTCGCTCTCCGCGTCGCCGACCTCAGAAGTGCTCAGGCCACCGTCGAAACCCTCGTGGATATCGCTCATCGCTACCATCTTCACGGTTGGCTGCTCTATCCCACTCGCGACGAACAGGTCGCCGCTCTTTCGCTCTACCGGGACGCCTTGTGTTCCACCTATCGCGTCCCTGCTCCCGCCTGGGAAATCGTGCAGTTCGCCTGGGACAAACGCAAAACCTATGATCTCGCCCGACAGTTGAACATTCCCATTCCCCGCACTTGGATCTCCGGCAGTTTTCGCGGTCTCGATGACCTCGATTTGCCCTTTCCTCTCGTTCTCAAACCAGCCATCAAGGAAAACTTCTTCTACCGCACTCGCGCCAAAGCGTGGCAAGTCAGGAATCGCGCCGGCCTCCGGGATCGTTTCCGCAGTGCCACTCGCTTCGTTCCCCCTGCCGAGATTCTCCTTCAGGAATTTATACCCGGCGACGGCCGCTATCAGCTCAGCTACTGTGCCTTCTTCAAGCGCGGCAAAGGCGTCGCCACCATGGTCGCTCGCCGGCGCCGTCAGCATCCGCACGATTTCGGCCGCGCCAGCACCTTCGTCGAAACCATCGAGCTTCCCGCCGTCGAAACACTCGCCGAGCGCTTCCTCCGCGCCATCAATTACTACGGTCTCGTCGAAGTCGAATTCAAGATGGACCCGCGCGACGGCCAGCTCAAACTCCTCGACGTAAACGCCAGAACCTGGGGCTACCACGCTCTCGGTTCCACTGCCGGTGTTGATTTCTCCCGCCTGCTCTATGTTGATCAGGTCGGAGGCCGCGTCGAATTTTGCCGCAGCCGTCCAGGTGTTTCCTGGGTCCGGCTTCTCACCGATCTCCCAACCGGCCTGCTCGATATCCTTGCTGGCCGCCTCCGCTCGTGGGACTACCTCCGTTCCCTCCGCGGCTTCCATACCGAAGCGGTCCTCAATTTCGAGGACCCTCTGCCCGCCCTCGCAGAAGTCGCGCTCCTCCCCTACCTGACCTTCAAGCGCGGCTTCTAGCCTGGTGCCGATCCTCGCGTCTGCCTCCCAGGTTGGCCGTCTTCTTTTCGCTCCGCTCAAAACTCCTCAGCCCCCTCCGCAGGTCCAGGCGAGGAGCCGGCAAATACCCGGTCCGACGGAGGGGGCGCATGACTCCTCCGCCACAACGGCCCCTGCATAGCTCTTTGCCGGTTCGAATTGCGCCACCCAATACTCGCGTCCGTGCCCGTCACAAAGTCTTCCGGCGTTTAGGTCCCTCCTCGCGGTATGCGCCTCCGCCGCCGGGCGCAGTTCGGCGCGAAAATCGGAAAGTGAAACTCCCATTCCGTGGCCCAGTGCGAAGCCCAGTCCGAGGCCCAGCGCTTTGGCGAATGCTTCCTTGCGCGTCCACACCCGGAAAAATTCCGCCGGCTGCTCACGCTCAGGTACGGTTCGCAATTCCCGCAACTCCTCTGTACGGAAAAATCTGACCGCGATTTCCGCCCAATCCAAATCGCCGCGGATCTTTTCCACGTCGATTCCCACTCTTCGCCCGACCGCGAACGCCATCGCCACCATCTCGCCCGAATGCGACACGTTGCATTCCAGCGGAATCTCGCCGGCGCATCGCTTCAGTTTGGGTTTGCCGTGCGGCTCCGTTTCAATCTCGATTCCGCCTGCTTCGCGGCCGAGGTATGCCGCCGCAAGGCAGCGCAGAGCCCCGCGTCCCGTCACAAACCGCTCACGGTCTTTTGCGAACCGAAATCGTTGCGCTCTTTCGCGTTCCTCCGGCGTGAGCAGCGCACTCAAACGCTCCAAAAGATTCGCGGCGTCTTCGAGCGCAATCTTCCAGACGTGAATTTCACCCACCGCTAGCGCCGGGGGTTTTGCGCAAACTTCCCACGAGCCCATTGCGCGCGGCTCGCTCCGCTCCAGAGAACGCGTCACTCCTGATTTGTGCCCGGAGTCGTCGGCGAGAATCGTGGTCATCGCGCAAGCTCGTCCGCTCGTCCGACGTACGCGTCGATTTCCTTTGCCAGACTGTCCACGTTCGGCGGCATGTAGATCGTGTAGTGATTTCCCGGAACCCGGCGGACTTCCATCTGCGGCATCCACTGGCGGTCCCAGCCGAGTTCTTCGCTGGCGGCGAAACCGATGGTGCGCTGAGTCGCGCGCACGAGCAGCACAGGCCCGTCGTAGGGCCGCGGCACGTACTCCGCAGCGGCGCGGTACAACACTTCGAGCGGATCGATTCGAAGGGCCTCGCCGGGAACCGCTCTTGCCGACCCGGCTTTCCGGCCGGCAGCTCCCGCGAATGGCATTCTCTGCAACTTCTTCGCAATGCGCGCGCCGAGATAGTCCATCGCGCGGTTCCAGCCCAGGTGCCGCACGTACAAGCACTCGAAGCGGAAGAGATGCCATTTCAGTTGGCGCCGCGCGATCACGCGCCGCCAGGAACTGTACGCGTACAATCTGACCGGATTGGCCGTCTCAAGCATCACGAGTCTCGCGACGCGCTTGCCTTGGGCTGTAAGCTGCTGGGCCACCTCGAGCGAGAGCAGCCCGTGCGCGCACCATCCCCCGAGCGCGTACGGTCCTTCCGGCTGCCGGTCGAGAATGGCGGTCACAAAGTAGTCCGCGAGCTGCGAAAGCGAAGGCTGTGACCCGAGCGTTGCAATCACGCCGGCTTGCAATCCGAGGCTATGAAAGCGCCGCATAGCGGCGAGGCTCCGGGAGAGAGGGCGAAACGTCGGATCGCCGCCCAGCAGAAAGAAATCCTGCTCGCGAGCTTCCGCTTCGCTTACAACCGCGACGCGCGCGGCTCCGGTTTGCGTTCGCGGACTTGGGACCACTTCCGCGGCCAACGGCTCCGGGCTCCGCGGTTCTGGCTCCGGCAGAACCTGGGCCGGCGCGCCTGCCTGCGCCGGGGATGCTTCCGTGAGACCCGCATGCGCGCCGATTGCCGCGGCGGAACTCCGCGCCGCCAGAATCAGCTGCGCCTGCTTTTCGACAGTGGGTGAATCGAGCAACGATGCCATGGGCAACTCGATGCCCGTGGCGGCTTCGATGCGCGCCAGAAGTTTTGCCGCCAGCAACGAGTGGCCGCCCGCGGTAAAGAAGTCCTCATCCGTTTTGGTGATTTCCGTTCGAAGCACGGCGCTCCACACTTCGAGGAGTTGCGACTCGATTTCCCGGAGCCCGGAGTCCTTTGGAGGAGACTTGCTGCTTTGCGCGGGTCTGCTCTCTTCGCTGGAGTTACTCGCCTTTGCCGGCGCGCTCGTTGCGCTTTGGCGTTCGCGGGGCAGGCCTGGACCTGCGGCGCCGGTGCTGTGCAGCTCCGAGCAGGGAATGGGTTGCCCGAACCTCAGGGCGATTTCCTCGAGCATCCGCTTCCGGTCTTCCGACGTGATGGCGGGGTGCACACTCCAGATCAGCTCGGCCTTTTCCCGCGGAAAAAGAATCGCCGAGCAGCGCATCTTTCGTCCGGGAGAAGGTGAGAGTAATTGACGCCGGTCGCTCTCGAGGAAATTCCGGTACCAGCGCTCGGCCTCATCCGAAGAAAGCTTGCGCAAATCGTGTTCGTACCAGGGAATGCGTGCGATTCGGGGATGTCCATTGGCAGTTGGGTCTTGATCTGGCGAGTCCGCGTTTGCCTGGAGGAGCAGTTGCCATGCGGAGCGAAACCTGGCGATTTCCGGCGCGTTGAATTCGATGCGCAACTGCTCCGGTGCCGCCACTGCGCCGCTTGGATTACCGGCCTGTTGCAAGGCCTCAAGTTGCGGTGCCGATGTTGTCGCCATGCCTTTCCATATTTCCTTCTAGCGATGCCCGAAAACGAAACGCAAATCATCCTGCGATGGGACCGGGTGGCCGTCCACAAGTGTCGGCTCGTAGAGCCACGCGCGAATCGCGCTTATGGCAGCGGCTGCGAACTTCGCCGGACCGCCTACGACCTTTGCTTCCAAGACCTGTCCTCCGGCTCCGACGCTGGCGAGAATTTCCACGCTGCCCGAATCTCCTTGCCAATTCTCGCCGTCCAGAATCGGCGTTGGATTGAACAGCAGGCGGCCGACGGTGACGCGCTGCGGCTTGGAATTAAGGGAAGCATCCTGAAGGGGCGCGATCTCGACCGCGCGCCGCGACGTGATCCCGAGATCGCGGGAAGCCAGCAATGTTTCTTCCGGCAGGCTCAGCAGAAGAGGCATGCCGCCGCGGCCGGGGGCCCGCACGAGGACCGAAGTGGGCTCCGGGCGCTTCGTGTTCATCCGGTCCGGCAGCGAAACGGCCTGTGCCCGCGTGTTTCCGGTAGCGCCGCCGAATGCGTATTGGCTAGGCTCGGCGTTCGTTTCGCTTGCAACCGTCGGCGTCATTTGGACGTTTGCGGCTGCGCGGTCAGATGCATCGTTGGGTCGCGAGTCCCTTTCGGCGCTCGCGCTGGCGGGCAAAGCCGCCGGCGGCGAGGCGAAGCGCGCCAAGACGTCGCCGGGTATTTTCGGGGCCGGAGGAGCGGGAAGTGGTTGCCATCCGAGCAGTTCGATGAGCGCTCCCGCGCTGCCTCCCAGAATGAGTTTCCCGGTACCAATGGCCAGGCCGAAAGTGAAGGCACACGCGACCGCCAGCAACCAGAAGAAATTCCGGAGGACGGAGGATTCTCCGCGTCGCGCACTGGCCGGCAAAGACGCGACGGCGTCCGGCTGCACACCGAAAAGGGACGTGTCGTTCAGCCGATAATTCGGAAGGGCGGGTTCGGCTTGCTTGGATCGCGCGTCGAAGACGGCCTGAACTGTTTGCATGCCGGGGGAATCGCCGGCAGCTTCGGGCGCCAGAGGCGGATTCGCGATGGTGGATTCGGGGAATGGTTTTGCGTGGGATTGTTCCGCGGGGCCTGCGCCTTCTCGCTCGCGAGCTTCGGCTTTAGTACGCGGGCTGCGGTCCGAGGAATTTTCCGGCGCCTCCAGCAACTCGGCGGGTTCGTTTGCGATCCAGTCCTCAATCATTGCGCGGGATGAGTCCGGCAGCTTTACGAATCGGACTCCAGCGTGCTTCTGGGAACACCCCAGCCAGACGACTTCCGCGCTGCCTTCGATGACGCGCGCGCTACCGGGCAGGCGGAATCGCACTGGCATCGGGCGCGCAAGCGGCAGGACATGCGCAGCCTGGAGTCCCAAGCCGCCTTCGGAAATATCCAGGAGCAGGCCGCCGTTCTCCGTGCCGATTTCGACGTAGGTCATCGGCGACATCCGCCGGCGCGCATTCTTCCGGTAGTCGATCAAATGCGCGGTGAGTGTTTGGCTCGAGTTGGCGAACTCTTCTTGCATACGCAAACGAATGCTGTGAAACGCGCTGTGCCCTCGTCGTTGCCGCACACCACGGAACGTCGGATGAATCCTCCCACTGCGGTGCGTCGCACTCCATACCCGATAAACCCGAGTCGCTAAACGGGAATCCGGCGCAAATAAGTCCCGGATTCAGAGTGTCTTGCCTTACGAAATGGATTTTGGAGCCGGAGCCTTCGGGCACACCTCTCCCTGGGGGCCCTTCGCGCTGACGAAGTAGTGAAAAGGCGCATCGAGAAGATGGCCACGGACTGCACGGGCAGCTCAGCCGAAGCTCAGGCAAGAACCCTGGCGGCGAGACACCGGAGGCTTCTGCGAGCCCAGCTCTGGAGCCCCAGCCGAAACGAGAATCCTACGCGGAAGCGGACCTGGCGCGCTCCGCATGGCCCTGCTGCGATCCTTCATTTCTGCTGGAAACGTCCGATCCGTGCTGTTTCACGACCTTGTTGTAAAGGCCGAGGATCAGGAGTGCTGGCGTCCACTGACCCACAAACAAAGCCGCGTTTGGCTTACCTCGTACTTGCAGCAAAGCGGAAACCGCCATGCTGCCGATCGCAGCGGCTAAGAATCCCGATGAGGGGATGCGTGACGTCTGCGATTCGATAGCTCCGGTCAAAGCATCCTCGCGATGTCCTGACGTTCTCGTTTGCACTGTAGCCTCCTGCCGCGTGCGGCCGCTTCCTGCGGCCAATTCTCATCATGGCACCATGCGCCGCGATGGGCGGGCAATACGCAGGATGTAGTAGTAAGCGGGAATGGCCCGCTCACAAGGCCAAGCTGGAGCACCACTATCGTTCGAACGCTGAAGACAAACGGATTGGCGAATCTTGCGGCAGCCTTTCCGCATACTTCTCGAGATAACCGCGGACGGATAGTTTTCGCGCAGTGTTTTGTGAACTCATATAGCGAACAGTGCCGAAAACCGGGCGTTCGGGTCCCCAGGGCCGGTCGTAGCGGCCCAACACCCAGAAGATTCCGCTGTAAGAATTGGGGTCGCGGCCGTCGATTCCATATTTGTTGTTGAGTTCGGTCATGATCCGGGCGGCCTCGCGCGGTGAACGGGACCATTCCAGGATTTTCTTGCCCCACAGCATGCGCATGTAGTTGTGCATGCGGCCTTCGCGAACGATCTGATTCTGCGCGGCGTTCCAAAGGGGGTCGTGCGTCGTCGCGGAGTCAAACTCTTCGAGTGTATAGAGGCGCTCGCGTTCGTCGCGCGCGTGCCGCTCGAGCGTTGTCCGGGCCCAGAGCGGCAACGAATCATAGCGATCGTAGTCCGCCCGGTGCGAGCAGAAGTTGAAACCGGCCTCGCGCCAGGTAACGAGCTCATCCAGGAAATTTTCCGCCGGACCGCTCATGTTCCACGAGCCTTGGCGTGCACCCGTGGATTGGAACGGGAGTTTTCCGGGCCGCCAGTCCTCGAGCTGCGCGAGCTCAAGAAAGACCTCATGCACGGAAAGATGGCCAAAATGCAAATAAGGCGAGAGTCCGCTGGTCGCGTCCAAATCCGGTTCGTTGCGTTCGGCGGGATAGCGGCTCAGTTTGCGCCGGAGAAAATCCATCAGGCGGCGACGTCCGGCAGTGTGGCCACCCTCGATGGCCGAAGGACGCGTTTCGTGGTCTATCGGCAGGCGGGTAAGAAGGCTTTGGCCTTTTTCCAGGATATCTTTGTTCGCAGGGAGCCATCGTTTGGTTATCGCCGCGGGAAGCGTGGCGTGCCGCGCGATTGCGGCGCCGCGGAGCGGGTGATTTCGCGGAACTTGGGAGAGATGAGCCGGCAACGTCTTTTGCAAATAGCGCCGGAAGTCAAAGGCGCGGGCAAATACCTGCTCCGTGGCGCGCAGGGGCAGCAGGCCATTCGAGTCCACCGCTTCAAGGAGCACGGGAAGCTTGCCGGCGGCGGCATTCACCATTCGTGGAAGAAAGAAGCACGGAAAGTCGTCGGTCACCACGGCGCAAGCGTCCGCCGCCAAGGCCTGGAGCAGGCCCGAGCCGCTGTGAGGGGCAGGTTCGAGATAGCAGAAGCAGGTGATTCCATAACGCTGGCACTCGGCGGCATTGTCCCTCATCCCGTCCAGGACAAAGCCATGCAGGCGGTCGCTGGCCCAGCGATAATCGCATCGCAGAGCTTCCAGGATCACCAGAGGCTTGTGCAACTCGCCGCACAGCTCCAGCGCCCGGTCCAGGGAGAAATTCGCGGTGAGCCGCCGGTTGGCGATCATCCAGTAGAGTACGAAATGCCCGCTGGGTTGAATGGGGGCATGGTTCATTGCCCGGAGACGAATGGCCGGAACCTGGTGCATCGGCAACAGTTTAACAGGCTGCCGAAGAAGCCGCTGCCAGCCTTGCGCCAAGCGGAGAGCCTTGCTGTATGCGGCGTGAAACGAATCCGGGAGAACCATACGTCTAATCGCTGAGGAATACGGGGCGGGGTTGCGTCAGCGAATGCTAGGAAAATTTATGCACTGGCGGACATGTGTCGGCCTCGGGGCGGCAGAAAAGCGAATCGGAATCGTGCTGGCGATGGTATGCGGTTTGGGCCTCGCTTTTGCGCCAGGAGCGCGGCCTAGCGGACAAGGCGCGGTCCAGCCGCGGCCCGTTGGAACCATCAAGGCGATTTCGGGGAATACCATTACGCTGACAGCTGACTCCGGAGGCGAACTCATCGTTCAAGCCGAGCCCAACGCCAAGGTTTTGCGGGTTGAACCGGGACAGCGGGACCTGAAAGCGGCCACGGCGGTTCTTTTTTCCGAACTCAAGCCTGGCGACCGCGTCATCGCGCGCGGAGCGCCCTCCGCGGACGGCAAAGTCTTCTTGGCCACATCGATCATCACCATCTCGAAGGGCGATATCGCCGCCAAGCAAGCCCACGAACGCGAAGAATGGCAGCGTCACGGCGTCGGCGGCCTGGTGAATTCCGTTGATCCGGCCACCGGCACGGTCAGTATCACAACATCCGCGCTCGGCGAGAAGAAAACGGTGGCCGTACACGTTTCCAGCAGCACGGTCTTGCGCCGCTATGCGCCGGATTCCACGAAATTCGACGACGCCAAGCCAGCGCCGATAACGGAGATCAAAGCGGGGGATCAACTGCGGGCGCGCGGCAGCCGAAGCGCGGACGGAACTGAGCTTAGCGCGGACGAAGTGGTTTCGGGGACATTTCGCAATATCGCTGGCACGGTTTCCGCGATTGATGCGGCGGCGGGAACGCTTGTGGTTCAGGATCTCGCCACGAAAAAACCGGTCACGATTAAGATCACGCCCGAGTCGCAGCTTCGCAAACTGCCCGCGCCGGTAGCGCAGCGCATTGCCGCTCGCCTGAAAGGCGGACCGGCAAGCGGTCAAGCGCCGGGAGGTTCCGGCGAAGGGCATGCGGAGACGATCTCCGGGCAGGCGGCCGGGCGGGCGCCCGCGGAGTCTGGCGGCGGACCGAATGGAGCCGCCGGCGCGAATGGCGCGCGGCAGGGAAGCGGTGACTTCCAGCAGATGATCAATCGGATGCCTGCCGCGGCGCTATCCGACCTGCAAAAGGGCGACGCGGTAATGATCGTGGCCACCGAAGGCAGCGCGGATTCGCCATCCACGGCGATCACGTTGCTGGCCGGCGTTGAACCTATTTTGCAAGCAGCGCCCGAAGGCAACTCGACCTTACTTTCCCCGTGGAGCCTGGGCGCGGCTCCGAGCGAACCGGGCGCCACGCCGTGACGCCAGGTGTGCAGAGCATTTTGGCTGGATCAGGAGACTTGATGAAGACTCAATGTCAGCGCTGGCCCCTTCTCGCCATGGCGCTTGTTTCGATCTTGGTGCCGGCGTATTCGCGCGCCCAGGGCGGCAGCGCCACGCTGCACGGCCAGGTGACGGATCCTTCGCACGCGGTGGTGCCGGGAGCCACAGTGCTGGTGACCACGCCGTCTGGCGCGTCCATCGATACGCAGACGAACAAGGATGGCGCGTACGAACTAAGGAATCTCGCTCCGGGAACGTATGTGGTGAAGGCGGTCGCGGCCGGCTTTGCGCTTTTTACGCAGGAAGGCGTGATTCTGAAGGCGGGCGAAAACGTCAAGCTGGATATTTCGCTTTCGATTGAGGTCCAGGAAGAAAAGGTCCGCGTATCGGACTCGACGACGCAACTGGACGTGAATCCGACTTCGAATGCCGGGGCGATTGTGCTGCGGCAGAAGGATCTGGACGCGCTGTCGGATGATCCCGATGAATTATCATCGGAATTGCAAGCGCTCGCCGGGCCTTCGGCCGGGCCGAACGGCGGTCAGATTTATATTGACGGGTTTACCGGCGGGCAGCTTCCGCCGAAGTCGTCGATTCGCGAGATTCGCATCAACCAGAATCCGTTCTCGTCGGAATACGACAAGCTCGGGTACGGCCGCATCGAGATTCTCACGAAGCCGGGGACGGACAAATTTCACGGCGAAGCGTTTCTTACCGGCAATACGTCGGCTTTTAACTCGCGCAACCCCTTCGAGACAGCGCCGGCCGAAGGCTCGCTACCGGGCTATGATTCGACGATGTTTCACGCGAGCGTGGGCGGGCCGATGAGCAAAAGCTCATCGTTCTTTTTTAATCTCGAGCGGCGGAACATCCAGAATCTCGGCATCGTGAGCGCGCAGGTGCTGGACCCGAACACGCTGGAGGTGACGCCGTTCAGCCAAAGCATCAGCAATCCGACCACGCGGACGAATCTCAGCCCGCGGGTGGATTTTCAGCTTACGCCGGGCAACACGCTGACGGTGCGTTACCAATATTTCCGGGACACGGCGGACAACGAGGGCGTGGGGCAGTTCGCTTTGAGCTCGCAGGCATACGACTCGCTGGAGACCGAACATACGCTGCAAGTGAGCGATACGCAGATCATCAGCCCGACGATCATCAACGAGACGCGCTTTCAATTTGTGCGGGATGATACGGAGCAGAATCCGCTCGCTTTCACGGCTCCAACGATCGACGTGCAGGGCGCATTCGTGGGGGGCGCGAACAGCCAAGGGCGGATCAGCGATCAACTTACGCGGTATGAAGTGCAGAACATGACGTCGATGAACCGTGGCAAGCACTTCGTGAAGTTCGGGGTGCGCGTGCGGACGAATCAGGACGACAATTTTGCAAACTCGAACTTCAACGGAACCTTTCTTTTTGGAACACGCACGAATCCCGATCCTTCGACGTGTCCGGCCGGCGTTGCCGCACCATGCCCCATTCTGCGCGGTATCGATACCTACCAGATTACGGTCGCAGGACTGGCGGCGAATCCGCCGCTCACGTTTCAGCAAATCAGCCAGATGGGCGGCGGAGCGAGCCAATACGCGGTGACGACGGGAACGGGGCTCGCGACGGTAAACTACGTGGATGCGGGGCTCTACGCGCAGGACGACTGGCGGATGCGTTCGAACCTGACGTTCAGCTACGGGCTGCGATTTGAAACGCAGAATGACCTTGGCGATCACGCGGACTTCGCGCCGCGGCTCGGGGTGGCCTGGGGCCTGGACGCGAAAGGAAACAAGCCGCCGAAAACGGTGTTGAGGGCGGGGTTCGGCATTTTTTACGACCGCTTCACCTATGAATCCATCGTGCAGCAAGAGCGGCTGAATGGAGTGGTGCAGCAGCAATTCGTGGTGCAAAATCCGCAGTTTTATTTGAACAACATTCCTTCGCTGGCGCAGCTACAGAGCATCGCCACGAGCAGTACGACGGTGTACCAGGCGAATCCGAATTTGCGCGCGCCGTACACGATGCAGACCGGGGTAACCCTCGAGCGGCAGCTTTCCAAAGCGGCGAACATCGCCTTTACGTATCTGAACTCGCGGGGGAACCACCAGTTCTTTACGGAAAATATCAACGCGCCGATTTGCCCGGCTTTGCCGTGCGCGTCCACGGACCCGCGGCCGATAGCGGGCAATCTGGACAACATCTATCAGTATCAGTCCGAGGGCGTGTTCAAGCAGAACCAGTTCATCATCAACAGCAGCATCCGGCTGGGAACGAAGCTCTCGCTCTTCGGGTACTACACGCTGAACTACGCGAAGAGCGATACGGGCGGAATCTCGAGCTTTCCGACGTACAACAACGACATCAGCCTGGACTACGGGCGGTCGCCCTTCGATATTCGCCAGCGCATTTTTATGGGCGGAACGTGGGGCATTCCGCATGGGTTCCGGCTCAGCCCGTTTCTGGTTGCGAGTTCGGGCGTGCCGTATACGATCACGATTGGCCAGGACGTGAACGGCGATTCGATCTTCAATGACCGGCCGTCCTTTGCGACGTCGCAATCGAATCCCGTGAACGTGATCACGAACAGGTTCGGGAGTTTCAACCTGGTGCCGCAACCGGGCGAAGCGATTGTGCCGGTGGATTCGTTAACGGGGCCGGCGCGCTTCTCGCTGAACCTGCGGCTGAGCAAGACGTTTGGTTTTGGAAAGAAGGAAGAAATCAACCGGGGGCCGGGCGGGCCGGGACAGGGGCCTGCCTTCGGGGGAGCGCGGGGTGGTCCGGGCGGAGGCGGGCATGATCACGGCGGCGGCTACCGGGGAGGATTCGGGTTCGATAACTCCGGGTACAAATACAGCGTGACGCTGGCGGTGGCCGCGCGGAACATTTTCAATGACGTGAATCTGGCGCAACCGATCGGGAATTTGAGTTCCCCGCTTTTCGGGCTTTCGAATGGGCTGGCCGGGGGGCCGTATTCCTCTTCGACGGCAAACCGGCGCATCGATTTGCAGCTTACGTTTTCGTTTTAGGTGAGCTGCCAGCGAAGGGGGCGCGAATCACGAGCGCGTTACTTCGCGGCTTTGTAAACGCCGCCGCCTTTCATCACAAATACGACTTTTTCCATGGCGGTGATGTCGCTGAGAGGATCGCCGTCGACGGCGACGATGTCCGCGTACTTGCCGGGCTCGATCGTTCCAACGTCCTTGGCGCGGCCCAGCAGTTCAGAGGCGTTGAGAGTGGCGGCGCGCAGGGCATCCAGGGGCGACATCCCGCCTTTTACCAGCGCGCCAAACTCCTTGGAGACGAAATCGGGATCATCGTCCACGCCGTACGCGATTTTCAGGTGATGATCGAGAGCGCGCCTGAAGGCGGGGCCTTGTTCCTTGAGGATGGCGACCCCCTTAGCGAAGCTGACGGGATCGCGACCCTGCGATAGTCCGGTTTCCATATCGTGCTGGAAGCAGAACAGGGTCGGCACCAACCACGTGCCTTTCTGCTCCATGAGGCGAGCGCCCTCTTCGTCCAGCATCGTGCCGTGCTCGATGGAATCGACGCCGGCGCGGACGGCGGCCTTGATGCCTTCGGTCCCCTCGGCGTGGGCCATTACTTTTTTTCCGGCGCGATGCGCCACTTCGACGGCCGTGGCCATTTGTTGCTCGCTCAGCTCTTGCACGGTGTAGTCGCTGATGGGGTCCCCGACGCCGCCGGTGGCCATGAGCTTGATCCAGTCCGCGCCGTACTTGATGTCGCGGCGGACAGCGACGGCAACCTGGTCCGCGGTGTCGGCGATATTGGGAGAGCGCGGGAGAGCCTTATCGGGAGCGAGGATATCCGGGTCGCCGTGTCCGCCGGTGAGCGAGACGAAGTTGCCGGCTGAGACTATGCGCGGCCCGACGATGAGGCCCATCTCGATGCTGTCACGGAGAGCAAGCTGGCCGTAGGCGACGTCGGACTCGCCAGCGTCGCGCAGGCCGGTGAAGCCGTGGCCGAGCCAGATGGTGAGATTGTGGACACCCCAGATGGCCGCTTGCGGCGAGGACATGCGCAGTCCGGCGGTGGAAGACTGGTCCTTGGGATTGCCGAGCATATGGGCGTGGCAGTCAATCAGTCCGGGCACGACGGTGTACTTCGAGAGGTCGATCACGGTTGCGCCCGAGGGCACGGAATCCGCGATTCGCGAAATGCGGTCCTTTTCGATGACGATCACGGCATTCTGGCGCACTTGGCCGGTGCGCACATTTATGAGGCGACCGGCTCGAATCGCGGTCACATTCGCAGGGGCGGGCGGCTGCTGCGCGCCGGCGAGATTGATAGCGGGGGTGGCGGCGAAAGCGGCGAGCAGCGCACATCGCAAGAGCGATTTCACGGGTACCCTCCAGAAGGCGTAGAATCGGCGCAACGAGAGTACGGACTTGGCGCAAGAAGCGCAACTTCCCATGGGCAAGCGCGCCCTGGCGACCGGAAGAGGAGCATGGCGAGGAAGAAGGAACGAAGGACGCTCGATAAGGGGAAGGAAGCGCGGCGCGCGGCGCGCAAATCCGGCATGGCGCCGGCCGCGACGCGCGTCGTTCCAGACAAGCGAAAGCGCCCGCCCAAGCACAGGAGCGACTGGACCGAGGAAATTTTTGAATAGGAGCGAGCGAAGCCGCAGGGAGCGGCACGCCTGTTGATTCGTCTTTCGAGCGGTTTGGCGTGGGCGTAAGGTCCCGACCGGACCTAGTTCTTCGACCCTCATCCAGGGCGGTAGGCGGGAACGTCCTCGCCGGAGGCGAACAGGGGCGCCAGCGCGATTTTTTTTCGTTCGGCCAAAAACTTTGCGATGGCCTCCATATCCTGCTTGCTGAAGCCGACGGCGGAGATGCGGACGATGCCGTCCGTATCGATTAGAAAGATCGTGGGAACATGGGTGAGGCCGTAGGCATTCGAAGCGGGATACCCCTTGGTGTCCGTGGCGAGGAGAAAAGTGGCCCCGTATTTCCTGGCAAACTCGTTGGTTTCCGGCGCGGCATCCTGCCCAATGCCGAGCACGGTGACGCCGTTTCCGCCATAGAGCTGGTGAAGCCGCTCGATGTACGGCGTGGTGAACTGGCACACCGGGCAGGAAACCTTGAAAAACATGGCCACTACCGGGCCGCTCTCGAGCAGTTTTCCGAGCGAAACCTCCTTTCCGTCGAGGCTTTTCACGGAGAATTCCGGCGCGCGTGCGCCCGCGGCAATTTTGGTCATAGGCCTTCTGCTCCGATCCCAGGCTTTGCGTGCCCGGGCATTGAATGGCGAAATTCTAACCGCTGGGAGGCCAATCGAAAAGCAGGGCCGCCGAGGCGGTGCGAGAGCAGCAACGCCGCGGTAACTTCGAGCTAGTGAATCTGGCGCGTCTTGCGGGACATGTAATCCATCAGCAGATACTGGCCGAGCGTGTAGGGCGTGGTGAAATAGGCTTTGCCGCGGCACATTTCCGTGATTTTCTGCACGAAGTGCACGAGCGAGTAGTCGCTGGCGAGCATGAACGTATTGATCATGATCCCGGCCCGCTTGCACTTATTGACTTCCTCGAGTGTCTGTCCCACGACGAAGGGATCGAGGCCAAAAGCATTCTTGTAGATGCGGCCGTCTTCGAGCGTTAGGGCCGATGGCTTGCCGTCGGTAATCATTACGATCTGGCGCATATCCTTTTTCTGCCGCAGGAGGATGCGCTGAGCCATGCGGAGACCTTCGCGAGTATTTGTGTAGTACGGACCCACCTGGACGCGCGCCAACTCGGCAAGGGGGACTTCCTCGGCGGAATCGTGGAACAGCACAAGATTCAGGGTGTCGCCCGGGTATTGGGTGCGAATCAGGTGGGAGAGCGCCATGGCCACGCGCTTGGCCGGGGTGAAGCGGTCCTCGCCGTAGAGAATCATGCTGTGGCTACAATCCAGCAGCACGACGGTCGCGCAGGAGCTGTGATATTCGCACTGGTGCACCATCAGGTCCGAGTAGGTCATCTCGAGCGGCACTTTCGCTCCCTGCCGCCGAACGGCGTTGAAGAGCGTCTCGCTGACGTCGAGGTTCATGGTGTCGCCGAATTCGTACTGGCGGGAAACGCCGCCCGATTCCACGCCGGTCGAGAGATCGCGGGTGTCATGGCGTCCGAAGCTGCTGCGGCCGAGCGAACCCAGCAAATCCTGGAGCGTTTTGAAGCCGAGGAAGTCAATCGTCTTATCGGTGATTTCAAACCGCACTTCCGGCTGGCGCTCGAGAGCTTGGCCGATGTGGCCGCGCGCGGACGTTCTTGGAGGAGGGGTGATCTGCGGCGGCTGCTGCGGATTGATGTAGCCCTCTTGTGCAAGGCGGTCCATCAGCTTGTCGATAAGATCCTTCACCGCCTGGTTGTTCAAGGCGTTGGGGTCTTGCAGGAGGTCGCGCAGTTGGCCGTCCATGGCATCGCCGGGCAACAGATCGCCCTCCCGCAGGGCTTCGAGAATCGCCTGCTTCAATGCTTCCATCGAATGGCTCGGGTCCATTTCGGCCATGCCGTAGAACTGGCTCTCGAAGCCGCTCTGCAGGAAGAAATCGCCAAGGCGCCTGACCAACTCCTCGAGGTCTATTGCATCGGCGGGCTCGCCCGTGTATTTGCCGTACTTTATGAATTTCATTCGCGCTTCCGTTGGTTCAGTTGTACTGCCGCCGTGGAGGACGCCCCAACGGCTCCCGGGGCTCGGGTTGGCGGGGCTTCTCGGCAAAAAAGCCGCGTTCTTCGCTGCGTCCGATCCGGCGGTGCGCCCATAGTCCCTCGAGAATCATTTCCGCGGCTGCGGCGGCTTCGCCGGCGTTCTTGCGGTCCTGCACGCCGAGTTTGCCCACATGGTCAAAAAGTCCGGGGATTTTCGAGAGCTGCTGGCAGCGTTCGGCGGTCGAGGCGATTTCCGGCAGCTTGAGCTCGCCGCCATTTTCAAACCACTGAATCACGTTCTGGAAGCTTGTTTCGGCGAAGCGGCGCGAGTGCACGCGACCAATGGCTGCGCGAATCAGTTCGCGGGCAATGGTGTCCGCGCCCTTCAGCTCGCCTTCGTATTCGAGCTCGAGTTTCCCGGTGACCGCGGGAAGCGCCGCGTACACATCCGCGACGCGCGCCACAGAATGGGGCTCGCCGGTAAGGGCGGCCCGCTGCTCGGCGCTGCTCACCACGCTTTCGAGCGCGGTGATCGGCAGGCGCTGGCTGACGCCGGAGCGTTTGTCCACGCGCTTGTCCTCGCGTGCCTGGAAGGCGATTTCCTCGACCACCTCGCGCAAATATTCGGGCACGTCCACGCGATGGGCGCCGTCGCGGCGGGTCCATGCTTCCTGCGCGGTGATGGCCATGCCTTCGCCGATGTTTGCAGGATAGTGGGTGCGAATTTCGGCGCCGATACGGTCCTTCAGGGGCGTGATGATTTTTCCGCGTGCCGTATAATCCTCGGGATTGGCCGTGAAGACGAGCAGCACATCAAGCGGCAGGCGCAGCGGATAGCCCTTAATCTGGATATCGCCCTCTTGCATGATATTGAAGAGGCCGACCTGAATTTTGCCGGCCAGGTCGGGGAGTTCGTTGATGGCGAAGACTCCGCGGTTGGCGCGCGGGAGCAGGCCGTAGTGGATGGTCAGCTCGTCAGAAAGATCACGGCCGCCCCGGGCCGCGCGGATCGGGTCCACGTCTCCCAAAATGTCGGCGATGGTTACGTCGGGGGTGGCCAGTTTCTCCACGTAGCGGTTTTCGCGCGGCATCCAGACAATTTCGGCATCATCTCCCTGGGCCGCGATGCTTTCGCGGCACGCGCGGCAAATCGGCCGGAAGGGATCGTCGTTGATTTCGCAGCCGGCCATCACGGGAATCTCGGAATCCAGCAAATTCACGAGCCCGCGGAGAATGCGGCTCTTGGCCTGCCCGCGCAAGCCGAGGAGGATGAAGTTGTGCCGGGAAAGCAGAGCATTGACGATTTGCGGCATCACGGTGTCTTCGTAGCCGTGGACGCCGGGGAAGAGAGGCTCGCGGTTCTTGATAGCGCGCAGGAGGTTGCCCCGGATCTCGTCCTTGACGGAGCGCGAGCCGTTGCGTGCGTCAAAATCCGGAATACGCTTCAGTTCGCGAATGGTGCGCGGTTTGACGTGTCCTGCCGATTGCGTGCCTGTGTTCCCAGTCATTTGGCCTCGTTCCGCGTTTCCCATGGCGAAAACGCTGCGCTAATTCAATCCCTTGCCGCTCGCGCCCAGCCGCAGCGCGTCTGCCTTTTGTAGATGCGGCGCCCACTGGCGGAGATACGCGACCAACTGCTGGACGCGATCCGCTTCGGTTCGCAGCTCCAGAATATGCTGCTTCCAGAGCAAGTCCATCGGAAGCGTGGACGCGACCAGGTATGAAAAATGCTCCGGCAACTCGTTGCCGGTTTTTGGGTAGTCCCCGTAAAGCAGCGTGTAGCAGGCTTCGTAGAGTTCGAGCAATTCCTGGCGTTTGGCGCTATGCGGGCGGCTTTCGACGTCCTCGAGATAGTCCACGTTCCCCTCGAGCAGGGGATTTGAGGCAAAAAGCTCGACGACGCGGAAGGGGGCCCGCCCGACGGTTAGAATGTCCATTCGGCCGTCCGGATAGCGTTTGACGACCTCGACGATTTCGGCCGTGCAGCCCACGTGCGCGATGCCATTCGGCAGCGCCAGCAGCATGCCGAACTCCTGGGTATTCGCAAGGCACTGCTTCACCATTTCGCGGTAGCGCGGCTCGAAGATGTGCAGGGGAAGATCAGCGCCGGGAAGAAGAACGACGTTCAGAGGAAACAGCGGGATGCGTTCGGTCCGCATGGCTTCCATAGCTGATGATACCAGACGGCGCAAGATCGCCAGGGGCCGAAACCCGTGCACCGCGGACCGATGTACGGGCCGCTCTTGCAACGGGCAGTTCACCGGGACGGGCCAGCCAGACCAGACGAAGGTACACGCAGTCTTCCCAGTGCTTCTACAATTGGCTGAGCAGCGCTTCCATCTCCGAGCGCGCGTGGTGATCGCCCTTTTGTTCGGCTGCCGCGATGCCCGAGGCAAGGATGCGGCGCGCTTCGTCCTTGCGTGATTCGCGCGCGAGGAGTTGCCCGTACATGAGATAGCCCGGAATGTACTGAGCGTTGCTTTCGAGCAGCGCGCGAAAGTGCCTGTCCGCGGCGGCCGCATCACCGGAATTCATGCACTCGATAGCCAGCCCGTAGCGCGAGAAGGCGTCCGCCGGCTTTTTTGCGACGAACTCTTCGAGCATCTCGCGCCGCGTTTTCTTTTGTTCGCCCATGGCAGATTCCGTATTATACGGTTGGCTCGCAAGGCCGCCAATTTCAGAAGACGAGGGACAAAGCCGAGGTCCGCATGAAGCGTGGATCGAATGGAGGAACGCTGGGCAGCCGCGAGCCGCGGCTGAAACCCAAGCCGGTGAGCGCGTCGCGTTCGGAAATGGCCGAGGTCGTGCTTCCAGCGCAGACCAACCCGCTCGGCAAATTGCTCGGCGGGCACGTGATGCACCTTGTGGATATCGCGGCCGCGATGGCGGCGACGCGGCATTCGAACAGCTACGTGGTGACCGCCTCGGTGGACTACATCGATTTTCGCAACTCCGTGAATCTTGGCGAAATTGTGATTCTGAAATCGCAGATCAATCGCGCGTTTCACACGTCGATGGAAGTCGGCGTGGAGGTTTTCTCGGAGCATCCGCTTACCGGAGAGCGCAAACACACGACCTCGGCGCTGGTGACGTTCGTGGCGATTGACGAGCTGACTCGCAAGCCCAAACCTGTTCCGGCACTGATCGTGAGAACGGCCGAAGAAAAGAAGCGCTACCGCGAAGCCGCGGAGCGCCGCAAAACGCGCCTTGCGCTGCGGGGCGCGAAGTAGCGCGAGCTGACTACCAGGCTGCTGAAAAAGCTCTCCGGTCAGCCTTGGCGTTTCAGGGATTTTGGATGATGTTCAGAGTATTGGCCTTAACCAGCGCGCACCGGCAAGAATGCCCGTGCTACTGGCCTTTTTCAGCAGCCTGCTGGAGTCCTTGGCCGGGCCCGCCGCCGCACGGTGCCGCGATCGCTCGCGCCGCCCTTTGTGCTTCTTCCACGCAGGTTCCGATCGAAGGTCCCGCGATAAAATTTCCGATAATGGAGAGGCCGGGAAGCATTCTCAGCCGCGCCGAGATGGCCGCCACGCGCTTCGCGTGACCCAGGTTGTATTGGGGGATGGCCTTTTCCCAAGTATGCGCCCGTGCGAAAAGCGCCGGGCCGCGCGCTTGCAGGAGGGGCGCGATTTCGCTCTGCACAGTCGCAATCATTTCCGTTTCAGGAAGCTCCGCCGCTTGGGGATCTGTCGCGCCGCCAATGAAACTCGTGTACAGCGCACGCCCATCCGGCGCGCGGCCGGCAAAGAGGTTCGAATTCCACACCGTGCCCAGCGTCCGCAGCTTCTCACTGCGTGGAATCAGAAATCCGAACCCGCGTTCCGCGCGTCCGAGGTCCTGTTTCGCGTAGCCGAGCGAAACCACACCCACCGGCGCGTACTCGATGGCGCAAAGGGGACCTGCGAGTTCGGAATCCAGCGCGGCGAGCAGCCGCCCCGCGGTGAACGCCGGCACGGCCAGGACGATCTGGTCCGCCGCAAGCTGTTCCTGCGCTCCGCTACACGTGTCGCGCACGGCCACGCGATAGCCGCGCCCGCTACTTTGGCGCTCGATGCGCGACACTTCCGCGTTGCACCGCAGTCCATCGCCCAGCAGCTTCGCGAAGGCGCGCGGCAGCGTTTCGATTCCATCGGTGTAGCTTGCAAGGGTGCGCAAGCGGCGCGGCGCGGCTCTGCCCGCCCGCATCATGCCGCGAAGCAAACTGCCGCTTTTCGCCTCCGCCTGGTGCGCTTGCGGAAACGCGCTGCGCCAGCTCAGCTTTTCCGGATCGCCAGCGTAAATCCCGGAAACAAAGGGAGCCGCAAGGCGTTCGAGCAGCTCCGGCGTGAATTTTCGCCGGATAAAGGCGGCTACGGATTCATCTTCCAACGGGGGCCGCGAATGGCCGAACGCATCTCGCAGAACAGCCATCTTGGTTTTGAAGGACAGCAGAGAGCTGGCCACCAGCGCGGGCGGGCTCATCGGAACGGCGTGAAGCGCGCCATTCACCACGACGTAACGCGGCAGCCGCAGCTCCGCTTCGATGCGCTGCTGTTCGATTCCGAGGTCGCGGCTCAGCTGCAGCAGTTCCTCGGTCAAGAGAAAGCTCTGGGGACCGAGATCGCACAAATACCCGTCGTGCCGTTCGGTGCGGATCACGCCGCCAGGCCGCGGGCCCGCCTCGAGGACTTGCGCGGCGACTCCGGCCGAGCGCAGCGCGCAGGCACACGACAAACCGGAAATGCCGCCGCCGATCACCAGGACTGAAGCCGGCGAACTCATCGCGCGAACCGCTCACGCCTAAAGGGTCTTGGAAAAGAGCGGCTTGGCATCGAGTTGCTGCTTTTCGAGGTAAGGATCGAACACCATGCCCAGATTGCGGATGAAAATCCGCCCGCGCCAGGTCGCGCGAATTTCGCGATCGCTAAGGAGCACCAGTCCATCTTGGCGCGCCGGCTCGAGCCGCTTCAGTTCCGTTGCGAAGTATTCGTCAAAGTTCACTCCAAATTCGCGCGCAATCTCGTCCTTGAAAATGACCATGTGGCAGAGCAGCCTGCTGATGACGGCGCGCCGCAAGCGGTCGTCCGTGGAGAGGCGGTATCCGCGCATCGTGGCGATGCCGCGCTCCTTCACCGCTCGCTCCCACGCGGCCAGTTCGCGCTGATTCTGTGCGTAGGCATTTTGAATTCCGCTGATGGCCGTCACGCCCATTCCGTAAAGGTCGGCCCCCGCTTTGGTGGTATAGCCCTGAAAGTTCCGGTGCAGCGTGCGTTCGTGTTGCGAAACCGCGAGCTCATCCCCCGGCTTGGCAAAGTGATCCATCCCGATATACAGATATCCCGCTTCGAGGAATTTCAGCAACCCGGTGCGAAAAATCTCGAACTTCCGCATTCCCTCCGGCAGGTGCCCCGCGAAAGACCCTTGCTGCTTCTTCAGCCATGGCACGTGCGCATAGCTGAAGAGCGCGATGCGATCCGGAGCGAGCTCGAGAATCTGGTCCACCGTTTTGGAGAACGACTCCGCCGTCTGAAACGGCAGCCCGTAGATCAAATCGACATTGATGCTGTCGAATCCCAGTTCGCGGGCCGAAACGATCAGCTGGCGCGTCATTTCCAATGGCTGAATGCGATGAATGGCTTTTTGCACCTGGGCCTCGAAATCCTGAATGCCCATGCTCAGGCGGTTGAAGCCCATGCGCCGCAAGCTCTCGAGATGCTCGCGCGAGGTCACGCGCGGATCGACTTCGACGCCAATCTCGGCGCCAGGCGCGAAGTTGAAGCGTTCGCGCGCGAAACCAAACAGCTCTTCCATTTGCGCGGGGGAGAGATAGGTCGGCGTTCCGCCGCCCCAGTGGAATTGCACGACTTCGCGCGTGCGGGAAACGCCGCGGCTAACGCGGGCGATTTCCTGCTTCAGGACACCGATGTACGGGGCGGCCACATCCTTTTGTTTATGGATGATGACGTTGCAGGCGCAGAAGAGGCACAAGCTCTCGCAGAACGGAATATGCATGTAAAGCGATACGGGGCTGCCTGCGAGGTCCGCCTCCTGGTGCACCTGCTCGAGATCCTGCGGCCCGAAGGAATCGTTCCAGACCGGCGCGGTTGGATAGCTCGTGTAGCGGGGACCCGGGCGGTTGTACCTTGCCAGGAATTCCTCGCTGACTTGCAGTTCGCGCCGGGCTTCGGCGGCGTGCGGATTGGAATTGCTATGGCTCAACACTCGCTCCGAATTTTCAGGCGATATCGCTCGCGGCAGCCGCTTAGGCACGCGCAGCGGGTTGCGCCGCTTGCGCGAAGGGCCGTTTACCTTCGTCCACAAAGATCCTCGCACTCTCGACCGGGGTATTGGGCAGGATGCCATGGCCCAGGTTCAAGATATGCCCCACGCCCGCGAGTGCCGCGAGGGTCTCGCGCGTTATCGTACGAATTTCCTCGGCCGGGCCGAGCAATGCCGACGGATCGACATTGCCTTGGAGCGCGATTTTCGGTCCCAGCTCGCGGCGCAGCGCGGCGAGGTCCTCGCGCCAGTCCACGCTGAGCACGCTGGCACGGGAGCGCGCCGCGGCGGAAATCAAATGGCGCGACGCCTTCGTGTAGTAGATGACGGGGACGTGGCCGCCGACGCCGGCGATGACTTCCTGCACGGCGGGCAGGGCGAAATCCTCGTAGTCGCGAAGGTGCAGCTCGCCGCACCAGGTGTCAAAAAGTTGCAGGGCCGCCGCGCCGGCCTCGATCTGCGCCTTCAGATATGGAATCGTAGCGCGCGAGATTTTGCGGAGCAATTCGCGGAACGTCTTCGGCTCGCGGTAAAGAAAACTTTTTGCCAGAGCGAAACCGTCGCTCGATTGTCCTCCTGTCATGTAGCAGGCGAGAGTCCAGGGCGCCGCCGCAAAGCCGAGTACCGGCACGTCCGAGCCCGCTGCCCGCACAATGCGCCGTATCGCTTCGCCGAGAAATTTCGTTTCGGTCTCCGGATCGAAAATCTTCAGCCGTTCCACGTCGCGAGGTGTGCGGACCGGCTCGGGCAAGCGAGGCCCGCCGTCCGCGATTTCCACGGCGAGTCCCATTGCTTGTGCCGGGATGAGAATGTCTGAAAAAACGATGACGGCGTCCACACCGAGGCGCCGCAAGGGCTGCAGGGAAACCTCCGCGGCGAGGTCCGGTTGTTTGCAGACTTCGAGAAAGGGATGTTTCGCGCGCACTTCCCGGTACTCAGGCAAATAGCGCCCCGCTTGCCGCATCAGCCAGACCGGCACGCGCGGCAGTTCTTCGCCTCGGCAAGCTCGCAGAAACAGTTCCTTTGGCGTGATCGTGTTGTCGCGGCTGCTCATGGATTCTCCAGTCTAACAAATCGCTATTTTCTCTGCCTGCCGTGTGGTCCTCGGGGGTGCGAAGGCATGGGATGCACTGCACAAGGCGAAGGGGGCTTCCGGCAAGCGTTGGCAGGCTGGGCTATAATGTCCTGCTAACGCTCCGGCGCCGCCAAATGCATCCTTTTTATGTCACTCTCGCCGCCTCCGCCTATTTGCTCAGCTTGGGTTGTTATCTCTATTTCCTAAATATGGGGAAGGAAACTTCGGGGCGGCTCGCCACGTTGTTTTTGGCCGGGGGGCTGGTAGCGCATTATTTTGCGTTGCTCGATCGCTCGCGGGCGCTGCACACGGTTCCCTATCACGATCTCTACGGCGCGCTCTCGCTTTTCGGCTGGCTGCTGGCGCTCACGTATCTGATTCTGGAGTTGTTTCATCGGCAGCGTTCCGTGGGGGCGTATGTTGTGCCTTTCGTCCTGGTATTTTTCCTGGCGGCCAGCGTGGCGCCGCCGGACCGGCTGTCGCCCGCGCCAGCGCACGGCACGACGTTCGCGCTTCACGTGACGCTCAGCATTCTGGCGTATGCCGCGTTCGCGCTTTCCTTCGTGCTCAGCATTATTTTTCTCAGCCAGGAGCGGCTATTGCGCAGCCGCAAGCTCGACAGCGTTGTGTGGCGGCTTCCTTCGCTTGAACTTCTGGAGCGCATGAGTCAGTCGAGCGTGCTGATCGGGCTCATTTCCATAGTGGGCGGCACGATCATGGGCTTTCTCTGGGTGGACCGGCTCACCGGGCGGGTCTGGTACTACGATCCCAAGTACGTCGTCACGCTGATCGTGCTGCTGATGTACATCATCTATTTTCGTTTGGCCCGTTCGACGGCGTGGCGCGGCGCGCGAGCCTCGAAGCTGTGTATTTTCAATTTTGTGCTGGTCGTTCTGAGCTTTACGGTGGTGAATTTGTATTTTTCGCCGAGTCATCGCTACTTTTAGGGTGAGCGCGCGCAGCATGGAAATTGTTCTCGTCGGTTTGAATCACCGCACAGCGCCGGTCGAGGTGCGCGAGCGGGTGTCATTTACCGAAGAGCAGGCGCGCAAGGCGGCGACGGAGTTGCGCGCGCGGGGAATTCTGGAAGAGACGCTTGTTCTTTCCACCTGCAATCGCAGCGAAGTGTACGGCGTGCCTCCCGAGACGTCGCGCGAATGCGCCTCCGGTCTGTCATCGTTTCTGAGCGAGTTTCATTCCGTTCAGCCGGACATCCTGAGCGTCGCGCTGTATCACCGCCATGACCGCGAAGCGATTCGCCATCTCTTCCGTGTCGCCGCGGGGCTGGATTCCATGCTGCTAGGCGAGGCGGAAATCCTCGGTCAGGTGCGGGAGGCCTATCGCTGGGCGCATGAGCTTGGCGCGACCGGGCCCGTGCTGAACCGGCTATTCCAGGGCGCGCTGGAAGTTGGCAAGCGCGTTCGCACGGAAACGGAACTTGGCGCGCGGCCGATGTCGGCAGCATCGGCGGGCGTGAAGCTTGCCGAACGCATTTTTGGCAAGCTGAACGCGCGAACGGCCCTGGTACTCGGCGCCGGAACCATCAGCGAGCAGGTCGTTTCGCAGTTGCGGGACCGCGGCATCGCTCATCTTTACCTCATGAACCGCTCGCAGGAACGCGCGCTGACTCTGGCACGGCAATTCGGCGGCGAAGTGGTTGCCTGGGGCAATTGGGATGGGGTTCTGCGAGACGCGGATATTGTCGTCACGTCGGTCGCTTCGGAGCAGCCGATCCTGCAGCGCGACACCCTGGAGCGGCTGATGGTGGCGCGCGGCAACCGCGCCCTGCTGCTGATGGACTTGGGTTTGCCACGCAACATTGAACCAGCCGCGGGGGCGCTCTACAACATTTATCTCTACAACGTGGATGATCTGACGGACATCGTGCAGCAGAACCGTGCCGCGCGCGAAAGCGAAGTGCCAAAGGCCGAGGCGATCATTGACGAGCACGTGGAGAAGTTCCTTTCGTGGCAGGCCAGCGTCGAGCTGGTGAGCATGGTGGAAGCGCTGCGGGCGCGGATGCGGGAGGAGCGCGCGTCGTTTCTGCGCACGCAGTCCGAAGCGGTCCGGCGGTTCAATGAAGCCGATCGCGCGCACGTCGAAGCGCTGATGGACCAGTTGCTGGAGCGATTGCTGCTCGAACCGGCGCAGCGGCTGCGCGCGGAAAAGCAGTTGCGCCGCAAGATCCAGAACGTCGAGGTGCTTCGGGACATTTTCCTTGCCGACAGGGAGAAGCCGTGAGGCATTTGCGTATCGGAACACGCGGCAGCGTGCTGGCGCGCTGGCAAGCGGAATCGGTGCGCAAACAGCTTTTCGCCGCAACAGGCGATGAAGCGGAGATCGTTATCATCAAGACCGAAGGCGACCGGAACCCGGCACCGCTGAGTGCGGCTGGCGGGAAGGGAATCTTCATTAAGGAGTTGGAAGAAGCGCTGCTTGCGGAAACGATTGATCTGGCGGTGCACAGCGTAAAAGACGTTCCGACGGACGTTCCATCGCGGCTGAGCTTCCCCGCGGTGTGCCGGCGGGACGACGTGCGCGACTGCGTAATCGGGGCGAAAGGAGCGAAGCTGGCGGACCTGCGCAGCGGCGCGCGAGTCGGCACAAGCAGTTTGCGGCGCCAGGCACAGATTCTGCGGTTGCGGCCCGATCTGGACATGCGCGATTTGCGGGGAAACGTGGATACGCGGCTGCGCAAAGTCGAAAGCGGCGAATACGAAGCGATTGTGCTGGCCAAGGCGGGGCTGGACCGCCTAGGTCTGAACCAGCGCATTACGGAGGTTCTCGATCCGGGCGATTTTCTACCGGCGGCCGGGCAGGGCGCGATTGCCGTTGAGTGCCGCCTCGCGGACGCCGAGGCAAATGATTTGGTTGCGCGGCTGGATCATCCGGAAACACGCAACGCTATTATCGCGGAGCGCGCGCTGCTTTCCGCGTTGGGAGGCGGCTGCCAGGTGCCGCTGGGCGCTTGGGCGCGGCTCGAACGCGGGGAATTGGTGATGGACGCGTGTGTCTGCTCGCGGGACGGCAAGCAGTACATTCGCCAGGCGGGATGCGCTGCACCGGATCAGGCGGCCGAGCTCGGCCAGCACGTGGCGCGGCTGCTCGTCGAAGCCGGGGCGCAAGCGATTCTCGAAGAAGTGAGCCGGGCGCGTGGCTGAATCGCGCGAATCCGTTCTTGCCGGCCGGGGAATTCTGGTTACCCGGGCGGCGGCGCAATCGGGAGAGTTGTGCCGGGAGCTGGAAGCCCGCGGAGCGAAGCCGATTGCCGTGCCGATGCTGCGCTTTGAGCTGCCGGAGGAGACGAGCACGCTGGATGCGGAGCTTCGCCGCCTTGCGCGCTTCGATTGGTGGTTGCTTACGAGCCAAAACGCCGTTGCGTTTGCGGTACGGAGGGGCGCGCAAATTGGGGTGAACGTGGCTGAAGCGGCTCGCAGAGTGCGGGTTATCGCAGTGGGGCCCGCGACTGCGGAGGCTGCCCGCGAAGCTGGAATCCGCGTGGAGCGGGTCGCGCGCGAACACCTCGGAGTGAAACTTGCGGAAGAAATTGCGGACGAATTGCGCGGCGAGAAGGTACTGCTGCTGCGCAGCGATCTGGCGGATTCCAGGCTGCCGGCGAAACTGCGGGAAATTGGCGCGCAGGTCAGCGACGTGATGGCGTACCGGACGCTGCCGCCGGGCCGGGAAGAGCTGCAGGCCCTCAGCGAGATTTGTTGGAAGGAGGTGGCGGCGGCGTTGTTCTTCAGTCCATCAGCGGCGCGGCATTTTGCCGGGGGCGTGGGTTTGCCGGTTTTGCGGCGCGAAGCGAAGCATTTGCTGTTGGTGGCGATCGGGCCAGTTACACTGGAGGCCGTGCGTGAATTGGGGTTGGAACGCACGGCGCAAGCGCGCGATGCATCGGTGGCGGCAATCGTTGGCGCGCTGGAGGAGTCTTTGAAGGACGCGGCGGTTGGCGGCTCTAGCGGAGCACAGAGACGATGAGTTTTCCGGCACAGCGGCCGCGCCGTTTGCGGCGAAACGAATTGTTGCGCGGACTGGTGCGCGAGACACGGTTAAGCGCGGCCGGGTTTGTCTATCCGCTGTTTGTTTGCCCGGGCGCGAACGTGCGGAATGAAGTCGGGTCGATGCCGGGGGTGTTTCAGCAGTCGGCGGATCAGATTGTGGAGGAGTGCCGCGAAATCGAACAGCTGGGCATTCCCGCGGTGATTCTTTTTGGCCTGCCGGAATCGAAGGATCCGCGCGGCTCGAGTTCGCTTGCGGCGGAAGGCCCGGTGCAGCGGGCGACTGCGGCGATTCGCCGAGCGAATCTAAAGCTGCTGGTGATTACGGACGTGTGTCTTTGCGAATACACGGACCACGGGCACTGCGGCGTTATGGAAAACGGCGAAGTAGCCAACGATGCCACGCTGACAATTCTGGCGGAGCAAGCGGTTTCGCACGCGCGCGCCGGCGCGGATATTGTGGCGCCTTCGGACATGATGGACGGGCGCGTGGGCGCGATTCGCGACGCACTGGACGAACACAAATTCGAAAGCGTCGCGATTCTTTCTTACGCCGCGAAATACTGCTCAGGATTTTACGGTCCCTTCCGGGAGGCTGCGCAATCGGCGCCGCAATTCGGCGACCGGAGAAGCTATCAGATGGATCCGGCGAACGCGCGCGAGGCGCTGAAGGAAGTCGCACTGGATCTGGAAGAAGGGGCGGACATGGTCATGGTGAAGCCGGCGATACCGTATCTGGATATTGTTCGGCGTGTGCGGGAGATGACGACGGTTCCCGTGGGCGCGTACAACGTCAGCGGGGAATACGCGATGGTGAAAGCCGCGGCACAAAAGGGCTGGATTGAGGAGCAGCGCGTAGTACTCGAAATTCTCACCAGCATTCAGCGAGCGGGAGCGGATTTTATTCTCACCTATCATGCCAAGGATGCGGCGCGCTGGCTGAAGCCGTGATACCTTGAAGCTCGAAAGCGGCTGAGCGAAGGACCGGAGCGGAATCACAGCCGCCAAGGTGAAAAACGGGCGCAGCGCGATGACGGCGAAACCAACCATGCGGGGAGAAAGAAATCGTTCGCGGGAGATTTTTGAGCGCGCGGAAAAGGTGCTGGTGGGCGGGGTGAACAGCCCGGTGCGGGCGTTCCGTTCGGTGGGCGGCGAGCCGCTGGTGATCGATCATGGAAAGGGCCAGTTCCTTTATGACGCGGACGGCAACCAACTGCTCGACTACATTGGCTCGTGGGGAGCGCTGCTGCTGGGGCACGCGAATGCAGCGGTAGCGGCGGCGTTAGCGGAGCAGGCGCAGCGCGGAACCAGCTTTGGAGTGACCACGGAACTCGAGATCGAGCTGGCCACGTTGATTACGCAAGCGGTTCCGTTCGCCGAGAAAATCCGGTTTGTTTCGAGCGGCACGGAAGCGACGATGAGCGCGGTGCGGCTGGCGCGCGGAGTGACAAAGCGCGATCTGCTGCTGAAATTCGAGGGCGGATACCATGGGCATGCGGACAGCTTTCTTTCGCAGGCCGGTTCGGGGCTCGCCACGCTCGGAATCGCGGAATGCCCGGGGGTGCCGCAGGCGCTGGCGGCGCTGACTCTGAACGCGCCGTACAACGATTTGGGCGCGGTAGAGAAAGTCTTCAAGTCCCACAGGGGAAAAATTGCCGCCGTAATCGTGGAGCCGGTGGCCGCGAACATGGGAGTGGTACCGCCAGAGAAAGATTTTCTGAAGGGGTTGCGCGAGATCACGAAGCGAGACGGCGCGCTGCTGATCGCGGACGAAGTGATCACGGGATTCCGCTTGCGTAACGGGCCGGCACAGCCGCTCTTCGGGGTGGAAGCCGACCTTACGACGTTTGGGAAAATCATCGGAGGCGGATTGCCGGTGGCGGCGTACGGGGGCCGCGCGGAACTGATGAATCAGGTGGCGCCGCTTGGGCCGGTGTACCAGGCGGGGACACTGGCGGGGAATCCGTTGGCGATGCGAGCGGGGATTGCAACGCTCGAGCAATTGAAACGTCCCGGCCTGTACGAGAATCTGCAGAGGAATGCGGAGCGGCTGGCGACGGGATTGCGAGATGCGGTGGCGGACACGAAAACGCCGGCGCAGGTTAATGCGATTGGTTCACTTGCGACGATTTTCTTCACGAGCGAGCCGGTGCGAGATTACACGAGCGCGAAGAAGTCGGACACAAAGCGGTACGCGAGGTTTTTCCGCGAGATGCTGCAGCGCGGCATTCTGCTGGCGCCTTCGCAATTCGAGGCGGCCTTCGTCTCGGCCGCGCACACCGCTGGAGACATCGAGCGGACGATCGCGGCGGCGCGGGAGTCCCTGCAAGCCAGCGCGCGGTAAGTTTCGTTTTTCATTTCATTCGCAGCGGAGGCTAAAGACGCGATGCATGAAGGTGTAGAACTGCACGAAGCGCACGGAGAACAGAGTGGGAATCCGCTGGTGCTGCCGGTTTCCGTGACCATGTCCATTCTGGCGGTGCTGGTGGCGGCGATGACATTGCTGGGACATCGCGCGCACACGGAAGAGTTACTGTTGCAATCGCATGCGGTGGATCAGTGGGCCTACTATCAGGCGAAAAACATCCGGCTGCATCAGGACCAAGTGGGGGTCAGCTTGCTGGATAGCATCTTGACACGAGACGGTGCTAAAGCGGAACAGGCGAGCGCACAACTCAAGCAGGAAATTGAGAAGTACCAGAGCGACAAGGACGACATTGGCGAGAAGGCCAAGGAGTTCGAAGCAGAGCGCGACGTAGTACGGCGGCGGGCCGACCGGTTTGACGGGGGAGAAACGCTGCTGGATATTGCGCTGGTGATTTGTTCGCTGACGCTGCTGACGAAGAAGCGGATGTTCTGGTATGGCGGTGTGCTGCTGGGTCTAGCGGGTTTGTTGGTTGGGCTAAGCGGCTTTCTCGGGCATTAGCCCACGCCTGGAGACATATCGCCTCTCGTGTTTCTCCGCGTTTGCGGAGTCCCGTGGTTCCGCAGGCCTGCACAACCTGCCTGTTGCGCCAAACTCGTAATATCGATCGGCATCGCGAACCTGCGCTCGGACTAGTGTCCGGCGCAGGGGGTGAAGTTGCGGATGGAGCGTTTTGACAGAGGGCGCATCCAATGCCGGTTGGATCGCGATCCTGCGCCGACGTGCTGCCGGGCAAGTGAGCAAGAGGGGATAGGGTTCTTTGAGAAGGAGCATGCAGGAAGGCAGGGATTGTTGGGTATTTGGGGCAGCGCGACACTGCCTGCCTTGCGGTCCTCGATGAAGGCAGCGACTGTGAATCAGAGAAGAGAACAGGTGAATCCTATGGAAGCGTTGAAAAAGAAGAAGGGGAGCAGCACGGATGTATTCCGGGAGTTGCTGCTGGCCAAGCGAGATGAGTTGCAAAGGCGCATTGAACGGCGGCGCGAGGAGATTGTGCTCCAGCGAGAGCCAGACGACGAGGGCGCACAGGCGCTGCACAGCGTGACGAACGATTTGGCGATGGCGAACATGGAGCGCGAAGTGCGGACGCTTGCGGAAATTGAGCTTTCGCTGCGGCGGATCGAAGCGGGAGAGTACGGGATTTGTGGAAGCTGCGAAGAGCGGATTCCGGAGGCGCGGCTGCGTGCGCTGCCATGGACGCGGCTCTGCGTGGAATGCGCGGGAGGGGGCGTGGGCCGCCGGGAGGGACGGCACGAGCGGCCATTTTTGGTGAGGTCGAGCGCGGAGCTTGACCCGCACGACGGCGATTAGTCCCTGGGTGTGAGTGTGTGGGCGCGTTTGGGGCCCAACTATCGGCGCTCCGAACATGGCGGCAACGTGACGCGCGAGAAATAGCGAGCAAGCGCAAGGCGGGATGAGCTCAGATTGCTGATTCGACTACCGCAGGACCGATCCGGTGAATCGGCCAATCCAACAGGCGTTTCGCGTCAAACCTAAAATGAGTGCGTCCAGCGCGGGTACAGCGACCCGACGTTACAGGCTACAGTGAACGGCTGATTGGGGCTGCACAAGTTACTCCGTAAATTACGAGACACTGAACTGTTGTTTGTTCTTGGGTCCCTCCCAGCGGGGCCGGTTGGGGAGACCCACGGTGGAAAGTGTTCTCGCGAAGTGCCTCCTGGCGAAAAAAGCGTCTGTGAGAGCAGGTTGGCGGTGGACTACCGCCGTGCTGGCGAGCTCGGCCGGAGTGGCATTGTTAGCGGGTCAGGTGCCGCAGCGAAAACTGCAAGATAGAACTGCAAACTACGGAGCGTCCGGCGGAATCATCAAGGCAGAGCGGCCCAGCAACCTGGTCGAATCCAATTTGGCACGAGTGGCCGCGAGCGCGGAGCAGATCCTCGGAATCCTTGGGCGAGATTCCGGTCTGATGATGGAGTTGAAGAAGCTCTACGCGCGTGAAGCTGGGGAACAGGGGCAGGTACTCGAAGAACGGGATTTGACGGACGCAGCGGTGGCGGAGCGACTGCGCAGCGACCTGCATCTGCGCGCGCTGGCGACACGGCTGCTGCAGAGATACGGCTACCTCGAGCCGAAGCTGAATCCCGATTCGGATGAAGCGCAGGAGCGCGCGCTGCGGGTCCGGCAACAAATGCAGATGGAGCGTGTTTCCGGACTGCCGCAGGGCGCGGCGACGCCTGCGGGACCGCAATTGCCGAACTGCGATCCGCGCAAATCGCTGCAATGCGCGGCACAGTGGCAAGCTGCATTTCCTCAAGAGAGCGGCGGTGCGGCGGGAGCGCCGGCGCAAGAGCCCGTGCTCCCCGACGGAAATCAGAACGTGCCGCGGCTCGCCCCTCGAGCGAACGAGCCGATGCTGCAAGCGGAAAGCAATCCGACAAATGGTCCGGAGACTCTGCTGGCGTCCGCGAAAGATGGCGAAGCGGGGAATCCGGCGAGCTTTCTGAACGCGCTGGGTGCATCGGGGCCAGCGACGACGAAGTCTCCGACTTCGAGCCTGGCGCAGTCTCCAACTGCGCTGCCGGCGTCTTCGTCCGATGCGATGGCGGCCGTGTTGATGGCATCGGCGGGAGTGAATCCAGAGAGCGGGATGCTGCCAGATTCGCTGCACGGGCCGAGCGGGCTGGACCAACTGGTCCGCGACTACCGAACGCCTTCGGCGGCGAACGAATCGGCCGAGCCAGTGAACATGGTTCATCAGCCGAATCCGTACGCGGATGTGCCGGCACTCTATGACTTATACGTGCAGGCGGCGCCGAACCTGTTGCCGATGCGGCGGTTTGGGCTGAATGTCTTTCAACGCGGCGCGAGCAAAAGCGATTTGTTGCCGATGGACCTTCCGGTTGGACCGGACTACGTGATTGGGCCGGGAGACAGCCTGGCCATCGATTTGTGGGGCGGAATTTCGCAGCGGCTGTTTCGAACAGTGGACCGGGAAGGACGGGTGGCGTTGCCGGAATCCGGACCGCTGCTGGTGGCCGGCAAAACGCTGGGGGAAGTGCAAACGGAGGCGCAACGCGTGCTGCGGACGCAATTCCGGGACATTTCGGCTGACGTATCGCTGCTGCGGTTGAGGACGGTGCGCGTGTATGTGGTGGGCGAGGTGGCGGCGCCAGGAGCGTACGACATCAGTTCGATGTCAACGCCGCTGAATGCGCTCTTTAGCGCGGGAGGAGTGACGGCGCGCGGTTCGCTGCGAAGGATCCAGCACTACCGCGGAACGGCTTTATTGGAGGAAGTGGATGCGTACGACCTGTTGCTGCATGGCGTGCGCGGGAAGTTGCAGCGGCTGGAGGCCGGGGATTCACTGCGGGTGCCACCGCTTGGACCGGTGGTGACGGTGGATGGCATGGTGCGGCGCCCGGCGACATACGAACTGAGGGTGGAAAAGAACTTGGAGGACGTTTTGGAGCTGGCTGGCGGGATCCTGCCAGCAGCGGCCCTCCGGCACGTCGAGGTGCAACGGCTGGTAGCGCACGAGAAGCGGACCATGTTCAGCCTGGATTTGGGAGAGACAAGCGATCCGGGAGCGACGCGGGAAAAGATGCGTCAGTTCGCGGTGCAGGACGGCGATGACATCCACATCTTTCCGATTGCGCCATTCAACACGCGAGCAGTGTACCTCGAAGGCCATGTGATTCGACCCGGACGGTATTCGTATCGCGACGGAATGAGGCTAACGGATTTGATCTCGGGCTATAGCGATTTGCTGCCGGAGCCGGCGGGGAACTATGCGGAGATCATCCGGCTGACGGGCGCGAGCTTCAAGCCGGTAGTGGAAGGGTTCGATCTGGATACGGCGCTGGCGGACCCGGCCCATGCGCCAAAGCTCGAGCCGCTCGATACGGTGCGGATTTTCGGCCGATACGACTTTGAGCCGAAGCCGGAAATTCAGGTGATCGGAGATGTGCGCAAGCCGGGGAGCTACCGGACGTCGGGCCAGGAGCATCTGCGGGATGCGGTGTACCAGGCGGGCGGTGTGACGCAGGACGCATGGATGGATTCGGCGCAGGTGTTCCGGACGCAGCGAGACGGGACGACAAAAGTATTCAGCGTGAATCTGGCGAACGCGCTGGAGGGAAATCCGCGGGATAACCTGCTGATTGAGCCGAGGGACCGGGTGCTGGTGCACCAACTGCCGGAATTGGCGCAGCCGCCGACCGTTTTCATTCAAGGGAACGTGGCTCATCCGGGACGGTATCCGTATGCCGTGAACATGAAGGCGTCGGACCTGGTGAGGTCGGCGGGGGGAGTGTTGCGGAGCGGGAACGCGGAGAGAGCAACGGTGGTGCAGTTCTTGTCGGGCGTGCAGACCACGACGAAGAGCGTGATCGTGAATATAGCGGAAGCGCTCGGCGGGAACGACGGGGCCGACGTGGCGTTGCGGCCGGGGGATGTGGTGACCGTTCCGGAGAGGGCGGGATGGAAAGACATCGGCGCATCGATGACGGTACGCGGAGAAGTGCGGCATGCGGGAAGCTACGGGATCCATCCCGGAGAGCGACTGAGCGAAGTGCTGGCGCAAGCGGGGGGGCTGACGGCAGAGGCGTTTCCGTATGGCGCGGTGCTGACGCGCGAATCGGTGCGGGAAGCGGAGATGAGGGCGCACCTGGAGCTGGTTGCGCGGGTAAAGACGGAGCAAGTAGCGATCAAGGCGCTGCCGGAAAACGACATGGATCAGAAGAATCTGAAATTGACGGCAATGGCGGCGACGCAGACAACGCTGGATCAATTGGAGGCCATTGCGCCAATCGGGCGGGTGGTGATTCACATCGCAGGCGACATGAAGCAATGGCGGAACACGGCGGCGGATCCGGTTGTGGAGGATGGGGATGTGCTGGTGATTCCGAAGAGGGCAAACGAAGTGACGGTGACGGGGCAGGTGTTTCACCCGACGGCGATCAACTTTCGGCCGGGGCGAAACGCGAAATGGTATTTGAGCCAGGCGGGCGGAATTACGCAATTGGCGAACAAGCAGGCGGCGTTCGTGGTGAGGGCGGATGGATCGGTGATCGCCTCGAAGAACAATTCGAGCTGGCTTTCGGGGAATCCGCTGGATGCAGTGCTGAAGCCGGGCGACGCGATTGTCGTGCCGGAAAAGGCTCCGAATATCGGAGTGAAGAACTGGACGACGACGCTGCAATTGGCGCAGATCGCGAGCTCGATTGCGTTTACGGCGGCGTACGTCGTGCATTAGCGCGCGGACGTGCAGACGATGAGAGCTGGCCCGAGCGGGGTGATTTTTGCAATGTGGTTGGTTTTGAGCACGATGGGACCGGCGGTTGCAACGGGTCAGCAAACCACGGCGAAGGAGCAGAGCCCACAAGGCAACGAAGCGAAGGGAGCGGCGAGCACGAGCGAGGCGGCCGGCGTGCGCACGCCGCTTGCGAGGCCAAGAAGCTGGAAATCGCTGGCAGGTGATTTTCTGACAGGCCAGAAGGATATCTGGACCAGCCCGAAGCGGATTCGGCCAACGGACGCGGAATGGCTGATTCCCTTTGCAGGTGTGACGGCGGGCCTGATCAGAACGGACCGCACCTTCAGCGCGCACCTGAAGCAGGAACCGGCAACGATACAGCACTATCGTCATTTGGCGGACGTCAGTGTTGCGGCGCTGGGCGGGGCGGGCGCGGGGATGTTCTTCTGGAGCGCTGTATCGCGCAGTGAGCACCAGCGCGAAACGGGTTTTCTTTCGGGTGCGGCGGCTGTAAACAGCCTCGCCGTCGTGGAAATGCTGAAACTGGCGACACAAAGGGAGCGGCCGTACCAAGGCACGGGAACGGGAAGTTTTTGGGGCGGAGGTTCATCGTTCCCATCGGAGCATGCCGCGGCAGCGTGGTCCATTGCTGGAGTAATCGCGCACGAATATCCGGGGCCGCTGCCGAAACTGCTGTCGTATGGATTGGCGACGCTGGTGAGCTTTTCGCGCGTGAGGTCTCGAGATCATTTTCCGTCGGACGTGGCTGTGGGTAGCGGACTGGGATGGCTGATTTCGCAGCAGGTGTACAGCAGGCGACATGATCCAGAGTTGGGGGGAGGAGAGTGGCTTTCCTGGAGCGCGGTCACGAAGACGCTGCAGACCTCGCGCCCGGAGAACCTTGGATCGCCATACGTACCGCTGGATAGCTGGATTTATCCAGCGCTGGACCGGCTCGCGGGTTTCGGTTTGATTGAAACTGGCTTTGCCGGGATGCGGCCCTGGACGCGGCGCGAGTGCGCGCGGCTGGTGACGGAAGCAGCAAGCCAACTGACGGATCCGGATGAGAATCCGCCGGCGGCGGAGTTGGTCGAAAGGCTGGAACGGGAGTTTCGGCCCGAGGCGAAAGCAACGGAAGAGCAGCACGCAGCGAACTTCAGACTGGAGTCTGTCTATACGCGAGTGGGGCGGATTGCGGGCGAGCCGCTGAACGACGGCTATCACTTTGCGCAGAGCGACATCAACGATTTTGGGCGGCCGTTCGGAGAAGGCTGGAACACGGTGACGGGTTTTTCAGCCTACGGTACAAGCGGGGCATGGGCGGGCTACGTCCGCGGTGAATGGCAGACGGCGGGATCGTTAGCGCCATTCTCGCTGAAAGCGCGACAGGCAATCCAAGTCGCGGATCTTCTGCCTTTTGTGCCGCAGGCGGTCAACCAGACAGGTATCAGCCAATTTCAACTGCTGGACGCGTATTTCGGGGTGACGCTCTCGAATTGGATGTTCACCTTCGGACGGCAGAGCCTTTGGTGGGGCGCAGGCGAAGGTGGTTCGCTGACGCTCAGCAACAATTCCGCGCCGATCAACATGTTCAGGATCAATCGGACAAGTCCCTTCGAGCTTCCCAGTATTTTGAAATGGCTTGGACAAGCGCGGACCGAATTCTTTTTGGGGCAACTGAGCGGTTATGAATTGATGCTCACACCGGAGGGTTTCATCGGACAAGCTGGACAGCCGCTGGCGAAACAGCCATTCATCCATGGAGAGAACATCAGCTTCAAACCGACGCGGAATTTTGAATTCGGGTTCTATCGAACAACGATCTATGGCGGACCGGGATATCCGCTCACGACGCACGAACTGATACGCACGCTCTTCACGATTGGTAATTCCGTTTCCGGGACCGCAAACAAGCCGGGGGATCGAACGTCCGGGCTGGATTTTGTTTACCGGCTCCCGCGAATCCGGAATTGGGTGTCCTTCTACGGAGACGCGTACACGGATGATCAGTTCACGCCAATCGCGTACGCGGACCGTTCGGCGTGGCATGCGGGGCTCTATTTTTCACATTTGCCGCGGGCCGAGAAAATGGATTTTCGGGTTGAAGGCGTTTACACGGACATCCCGGGAGCGAGAGGCCGGGTTTCGATCGGGCCGGGCAGCTTTTATTACAACGGGACATGGAGAAGCGGCTACACGAACAACAACTACCTGATCGGCAGTTGGATCGGGCGCGGCGGACAAGGGGCGCAGGCATGGACGAACTATTGGTTGAACCCGCGAAACCGTGTGCAACTGAGCTTCCGGCATCAGAAGGTCAGCAACCAATTCATACCGAACGGGGGGTCGCTGACCGACGTGGCCGGGCGGGCGGATTATTGGGTCACGCCGTCGCTGCAAGTTTCCGTGGGTCTTCAGTATGAGCGATGGCTGTTTCCCGTGATTCAGCCGAACCAAAGCACGAACTGGACGGCATCGGTGCAAATCAACTTTCAGCCGCAGGCGCTTCTTCATGCGGGCAGCGCGCCCCGCGAGGAAGCTCGGGAAGCGGAGGAGCAGCGGTGAACGTGACGAGCAGCGCGCCGGCGCAAAACGGCCCGGCCGGTAACGGCAAGCACCGGAACGGTCATGCGCTATTCGCCGTGGATGCGCGCGAATGCGCGCCGAAGCGCGTGCTGCACTTGCGGTTGCTCTGGGAACACCGGAAATGGCTGGGGCGGATCGCCGTATGGGCGGCGATTGTGAGCACCCTCGGTGCAATTCTGATTCCGTCGCGCTACAAGTCGACGGCGCAACTGATGCCGCCGGACGGACAGCAAGGATTAGGAATGGCGCTGATGTCGGCGCTGGCATCGAAGGGCGGACCGGCGCTCAGCGGGCTTGCGAGCGACCTGCTGGGAACGAAAACTTCCGGAGAGTTATTCGTCGGGGTGCTGAAGAGCCGAACGGTGGCGGACGAACTCATAACCAAATACCGCCTGCAAGAGCTCTATCGCGACCGGAAGATCGAGGATGCGCGGGACGATTTAGCCGATCACACCGACATTGCGGTGGACCGCAAGAGCGGCATTATTCGCATCACGGTCACGGATCGCAGCCCGGCGCGCGCGCAGGAGATGGCCCAGTCGTACGTGACGGAACTGGACCGCCTGGTGGCGCTGGTGAGCACATCGGCGGCGCGGCGAGAGCGGATCTTTCTGGAGGGGCGGCTCGGGGAGGTAAAACCGGAATTGGATGCGGACGCGAGGCGCTTCAGCGAGTTCGCGAGCAACAACACGGCGATCGATATTCCGGCACAAAGCAAAGCGATGGTGGAAGCGGCGGCACTGTTGCAGGGGCAACTGATCGCCGCGAAATCGGAGCTGAGCGGATTGCAACAAATCTACACATCTGAAAATTTTCGCGTACGCGCGCTATCGGCGCGAGTCAAGGAGTTACAGGCGGAATTGCAAAAGATGGGCGGCGACAGTTCGAACATGGAAACGAATGATTTGTATCCGCCGATTCGGAAGCTCCCGCTGCTCGGAGTGACCTACGCCGATCTTTTCCGGCAAACCAAGGTCCAGGAGACGGTGTATGAGCTGCTGACCCAGCAATACGAAATGGCCAAGGTGCAGGAAGCAAAAGAGATTCCGACGGTGAAAGTGCTGGATTCGCCGGTCGTTCCGACGAAGAAGTCGTTTCCGCCGCGATTCCTGCTGGCGTGCTGCGGGACGCTGCTCGGAGTGGCTGGAGCGGCCGGCTGGTTGGTGGCGCGAAAACGCTGGGAAGACCGGGATCCGGAAGATCCGGCGCGAATGCTCGCGGAAGAAGTGGGAGCAACGGCGCGAGCGCGAGTGAGGCGACTGCGTCCGGCGGCGGTGCGTATGGCAAACCGCTTGTCGCGGAGAGGGCCGGAATCGGAAAGAGAGACAGGAATGACGTGAGGCGCGGGAAGGATTCGTGACAAACAGGACAGAAAAAATATGGTGATCGACTGGACAAAAACACGGGTGCTGGTGACGGGCGGGGCTTCGTTTATCGGCTCGACTCTGGTGGACGCGCTGGTGGCGAAGGGCGCGCGGGTGCGTGTTGTGGATAACTTCTCGAGCGGGAAGCGAGAACATCTTGCCCGCGCACTCGAAGAAGGAAGCATCGAGCTGGTCGAGGGGGACCTGCTCGATGGCGACACAGCGCGGGAGGCCGTTCGCGGCATTGACGTTGTGTTTCATCTTGCGGCGGATCACGGCGGGCGCGGCTATGTGGAGCTGCACCAGGCGGCGTGCGCGAGCAACCTGGCGCTGGACGGGCTAGTCTTCCGCGCTTGCGCGCAAGGAAAGGTAAGCAAAGTGGTCTTTGCATCCTCCGGATGCGTCTATCCCAATCCCATTCAGACGAATCCAGAACAGATGCTCTATTTGAAGGAGGGACAGGCGGGGCCGCCCTATGCGGCGGACAACCTTTATGGGTGGGCCAAGCTGATGGGCGAGATGACGCTGCAGGCGTACTACCGCGAAATGGGAATGAAGAGCGTCTCGTGCCGTTATTTCACTGTGTACGGACCGCGCGGGCACGAAAACCACGCCGTGATAGCGATGATTGCAAGGGCGTTCATTGGGCAGAATCCGTTTGTGGTCTGGGGAAATGGAGAGCAGGTCCGGAACTGGACATACGTGGACGATATTGTCGCGGGAACCATCCGCGCCGCCGAGCTGGTCGAGAACGGAATGGCCATCAACCTGGGAACGATGGAACGCATACGCATGCTGGAGACAGCCCAGGCCGTGCTGCGGATGACGGGGCACAAAGCAGAAATCGAGTTGCGGCCAGAACTTCCGACAGGCCCGATGAATCGAGTGGCGGATAACGCGCTGGCGAAGCGGGTGCTGAGCTGGGAACCGGAAGTCCCCTTCATGGAAGGGCTGGCGAGGACGATCGACTGGTATTTCTCAAGCAAGGACAAAGCAGAGGTGGCGGCCACGCTGGATCGCTTGCTGACAGAAAGACAAGCGCCGGCGAAACGGGTTGCGGTTCAGGCAGCGGCTGCAGGGGCGTCGCCGGCCGGCGAGCTAACGGGCTTACCAGTCAAATGATGGAGCGCGTCAGGCCCGGAAGGAGCACCGCCCGCGCCAGAGGTGCAGACACGGCGCCGCCGGAGTTTGCGGGCGAGCCTCTAGGAGGCGGAGCGGCAGCGGGACCAGCACGCGCAGCGAAGAGGGTTGCGCGGGGACTGACCATTCAGGCCGTATATGCGGCTCTCGATGTGTGCTGCGTATTGGCGACCGGAGTGGTGGCGTACCTGGCGCGTTTTGGGGAGCAGTACACCTTGCAGGCGCAGGTTCGATTTTTCAAGACGCAGACGGCACACGAATACGCCGGCTTTTTTGTCCTCTATGCGGGGCTGCTGGTGCTCTGCTGCGTGAGCCAGAACCTTTACCAAACGCCGCGGGAACGCAGCACGCTGGACGAAACGCTGATGGTCATGAAGGCGGTGGCGTTGGCGACGGCGCTGCTGGCGCTCTTCATTTTCGTTTCGGGCAACAAACAGATTTCGCGGCTGGTGATTTGCTGGGCGGCGCTGCTGAACACGCCGGCCTTGTCTGGCTGGCGCGCCGCGAAGCGGGAGTGGATTCTGCGCCGGGCAAAAGCGGGGACGGGCCTGCTGCGAGTTCTGGTTGTGGGAACCGGACGGTTAGGGCGCGCGGTGGCCCGGTGGCTCGAGGAGAACCGGCACTTCGGGTACGAAGTATGCGGATTCCTGGATTCACGCCGGACGGATGATCCCCGGGTGCTGGGGACATTTCAGGACGTGCGGAGCGTAAGTCTGGCAAATTTTGTGGACGAGCTCTTCATTACACTGCCCATTGACCGCGAAGTGGTGAAGTACATGGTGAAGGAAGCACGAGGGATACGGCTGAACCTGAAGGTGATTCCTGATCTGTACGACGGTTTGGGCTGGCATTGCCCACTTTACATGCTCGGCGGATTCCCGGTGATGGAGCTTCACGAGCAGCCGATACCGGTCCTGGGGCGGGCCATCAAGCGAATGATCGATTTTGTCGTGGCGCTGTGCGGATTGCTGATCTGCGCTCCGTTGCTCGCGATTCTGGCCGGGTTGATTCGGCTGGATTCGCGCGGGCCGGCGTTCTATGTGGCGGAACGAGTGGGCCGCAAAGGCAAAAAATTTCGGTGCTGCAAGCTGCGAACCATGGTGGCGGACGCCGACGAGATCAAGGAGAAACTGAGATCCATCAACCAGCGGCGCGGGCCTTTTTTTAAGCTGGAGCTGGATCCCCGCGTAACGCGGCTCGGACGGTGGTTACGCAAGCTGAGCATCGACGAAATCCCGCAGCTCTACAACGTCTTAATGGGCGACATGAGCCTGGTGGGGCCTCGACCCCACCCCGTGGATGATTTCGAGCGGTACGACGTAGAGGACCTGCGGCGCCTCGACGTGAAACCCGGGCTGACGGGATTGTGGCAAGTCACGGCCCGAAGCGATCCCTCCTTTGAAACGAACATGGCGCTCGATCTGGAGTACATCGAGACCTGGAGCTTATGGCTCGACTTGAAGGTGCTGCTGAAAACCGTGCCTGCCGTACTGCGAGCTGAGGGAAATTGAGGCGCGAAGTGACAAGGGCCGCGAGGCCGCCGATTCTGGAAATTTCCCGGCACGAGGCCAGAGGCGCAGGCGGCCCGTCACACGTTCTCTGGACGGCGGAACGGATGCGCCGCTGGGGGACGCGTTCGGCGCTCTCGTTGATGGATCAGGCCCTGATTTCCGTTGCGGGATTCGGGCTGAACGTCCTTCTGGCCAGATGGCTGCGTGCGGAGGCGTATGGAGCGTTTGCGGTGGCTTTTGCGGGGTTCCTGTTCGTTTCCGGGTTTCACAATGTGCTGTTGCTTGAGCCACTCACGGTCTTGGGGCCGGCGCGACACTCGCGCAGATTGCCGGAATATTTTCGCGAACAAGCCGCGATACACGCGCTGCTGGTGGGTTCGCTAGCTGTTCTGACATTGACCGTGGGAATCGGTCTCTGGAGAGTCAACCCGCAGAATTGGCTTGCGGGAGCCATTGTGGGCAGCGCGCTGGCTTTGCCTTTCCTGCTGTGGCTCTGGCTGGTGAGGCGAATGTGTTATGTGCTGCAGCGCCCCTCGACCGCCGTTCTGGGTAGCAGTGTGTATGCCGGATACGTGTTCTGTGGACTGTTTGTGCTGCATGGGCTGCATCGGATTAACCCGCTGAGCGCTTTTCTCGTAATGGGCTCGGGCAGTTTCCTGGCGGCATGGGCGCTTTGGCGTGTTCTGGGTGTGCCTGGCGGTGCCACCAAGAACGAGGGGCATCCGCTGAAGAGAACCTGGCGGGAGAACTGGAGATACGGACGGTGGCTTGTGGGTTCGACCGCGCTTTCCTCCGCGGCGAACCAAATACAGATGTTTGTCGTGGCGGGAGCTCTGGGCCTGGGCGCGGCGGGAGTGCTGCGAGCGATGCAGGTCCCGGCGCTGATGTTGATGCAGGTTTTGGCCGCGACCGGCCTATTGATCCTGCCGGCGTTTTCCTATGATTTCGGCAACCAGATGGAAGTCCGAATGTGGCAGAAGGCCAAGCTGGTCAGTTGGGTGCTGCTTGTCGCGATGGTTAGCCTGTCGTTGCTGCTGTTGCCGCTCGCCGGGCCAGCGGAACATCTGTTGTACGGAGGGAAATACGCGGCATATAGCTGGCTGATGCCGCTGCTGGCGCTGGTGCCGGCGGCGATTGGCGCTTCGCTCGGGCACGCAATGGCGCTTCGGGCCTCGCAACAGCCGCGCTTCGACCTGGCGGCAAACGCGATCGCGGCACCCGCCGGCGTCCTCTCGGCATTTTTGCTGACGCGATGGCTGGGGCTTGCCGGAGCGGCCGCCAGTTTAACGTTCAGCTACACGACGTATTCGCTCGTGACGTGCTGGATTTTTTCCGCAAGGCGCACCTCTTTTCTCAGCCAGAAGCGGGCAGCGTGAAACAAGGATTTCGAGAGCAGCGGCCGGAAGAGTCGCGGATCGTTTGCGCCCTTTGCGGCGAAACGGCGCGAAAGCGATTCGCACTTGAGCACACCGCGGTGTGGAAATGCAACGCGCGGGAGTGCGGCCTGCAATTCGCTCATCCGCAGCTTGGAGACGTGGAACTCAGGCGCGCCTACGAGCGATTCTACTACCCAAGGAGCGCCCGGGCGGCGGCGCCGCTCGAGAACACGCCGGACTGCGTGTTGCGACAAGTGTTCGCGGCGCTGGAGGATCGCTGTGGCGGGCTCGCAGGTCTGAGGTTGCTGGACTACGGTTGCGGTGCAGGTTCGTTGCTCCGAGTCGCACGGCAATTTGGAATGTCCGGAGCGGGCATAGAGCCCGATCAGCAGGCGCGCCGCACCGCGCGGAATCTAGCAGGAGCGGAGGTGTACGCGAGCGCGGAGCAGTTGCTCTCTGCCCGAGCCTCCGCCAGCTTTGATCTCATCATTTTGTGGACGGTCATCGAACACCTGCGGTGGCCCTGGCAGGACTTAGCGCGGTTGGGGGCAATGCTCTCGGAGGGCGGAAGGCTGCTCGTTTCGACCATTAACACCCGGTGTTTGCGAGCGCGCGCGGAAGGGAATCGCTGGCAACAGTATAGAAATCCGACCCACTTTTATTACTTCGACCGACAATCGCTCGGTCGGGTGCTGGTACGCGGGGGATTCCCCGATTTCTGCGAGTGGCGGTTACCACTGCGTTTTCCTCATCACAGTGCGCCGAGACGGTGGCTCCATCGCGCGAGCCTGAGCGTTGGTCTTGCGGACGGATTGCTGTACCTCTGTACTCGCAAAGCGAGAGAGGAGTGCCTCGCGCCAAACAGGCTTACGCTTGGCAGGTGCACACCGGAGCTCGACGAGGAGGGAATCGGCAGTGTGGCTTAGGGTCGCGGCCGCATTGCTCCTGGGCTACTTGTGCCTGAGCCGGACGTTTGCCTACATCGGGGTGCCGCAATGGAGCTTTTTTATCAGCGAAATTACGCTGGCCCTCTTTTTTTTCTGCGGCCCAAGCATCCGGGGCAGCGCTTGGGCACGGATGGTCCGCCAGGAGTTGGCGCTGAAACGGCTTGCCATCCTCTACGCAGCCTTTCTCGGATACGGAATTCTGCAAGTAGCTCATGGAATCGGGGCGGGAAATCCGGAGCTTACGGCGATGCGCGATCTCGCCTTCAACTACTATCCGCTCTACGTACTCCTCGGCATTTGGGCCGGCGCGCAGAGCGAGGCTTTGCCGAAGCTGCTGCGCGGATTTGCCTGGTTCAACGGCATGTACGGGGTTTTGTACCTGGTCATCCTTAACCGGCTTGAATGGTTCGTGCCCGGAGTGGGCCGGGAAATCGCTCCGGTACAAGTTTTTGCGGAACCGATCTATTCATTCGTAGCCTTGCTCGGCCTGGTGGCTTACGAGAAGAGGCTGTGGCGCCATTGGTATCTGCTGGCATTGAACGCATTTGTCATGCTCGGCATGCAGGTGCGGACGGAGTGGCTGGCGTTTGCCGCCGGCCTCATCGCGTGGTTCCTTGTGACGCGCCAAGGCAAACGGTTCGCGCAAGCCACGGCGATTTTGGCCGCGGTCTTTGCGTTGATGTACATCACGGATTTCAGCCTTCCCGGTCCGGAAGGACGCGGCGGCGGGGAAATATCCGTGCGTCAACTGACCGATCGCGCGCTCTCGCCTTTTCAAGCGGACGTAAGCGACGCGCGAGCCGCGGCAGGGATCGGGGCGGAGACTCAGGAAGCAACGTTCGTTTGGCGCACGGTTTGGTGGCTGAACATTTGGGACACCGTGCATGCCAGGCGCTCGACGGCAATTTGGGGCTTCGGCTACGGATATCCTCTGGGTGATCTCGTCCCGTATCTGACGGGGCAGTTCATCCGCACGCCGCACAACGAATTTTTCTACGCGCTCGGATACTCGGGCTGGATTGGGGTATTGCTGTTCTTCGCATTTCAGGGAGAAATGGGGCGCCTTCTCTGGAAGGTCAATCGTCTGACAGGGGATCCGTTCGGCGTGCCGTTGTGGGTTGCCATGATGACATACGGGATGTTCTTTCCGCTTGGAGAGACGCCGTACGGTGCAATCCCTTTCTATTTAATGGTGGGATGGGCGATGGCACCGGTTCTCCGGCGGGAACCGGGTGTGAGCAGGCCAGAATACGGAGCTTTAGCCGCTTACTTTCCGCGAGCGAGCTCGTCGGCCGCCGGCTACGGTCTGGAGAGCTCTTCTTGAGACGGTCATGAACGCTGCTACGCCAGGAAAATTGCGGGTTTTGCTGGTTCATAATTTTTACCAGGAGCCGGGAGGTGAGGACGAAGTCTTCGCGCGAGAACGGGAATTGCTGGAGAGAGCCGGGCACGCGGTCTGCGTTTACACGAGGCGAAACGAGGAAATCGGCACTGCGAGCATCGCCGAGAAGATCAGCTTACCGCTGCGAACAGTGTGGGCATGGGATAGCGCGCGAGCGATTCGAGAGCTGATCCGGCGCGAAAAACCCAATGTGGCGCATTTTCACAACACGTTTCCGTTGATTTCGCCGGCCGCGTATCAGACCTGCCAGGAAGAAGGCGTCGCGGTCGTGCAATCGTTGCACAATCCGCGGCTAATGTGCCCGGCGGCGACGTTTCACCGAGATGGACGAGAATGCCAAGCGTGTCTCGGCAAGAGGCTCGCATGGCCGGGAGTGATGCACGCTTGTTATCGCGGCTCGCGCGCGGAAACGGCGGCCGTCGCGACGATGCTCGCGTTGCACAGGCGACGCGGGACTTGGCGGCAGCTTGTGGACCGCTACATTGTCTCCACGCAGTTCTATCGCCGGTTGTTCATTCGTGCGGGACTGCCTCAGGAGAAGTTGCAGATTAAGCCGCACTTTGTGCCAACTGATCCCGGAGTATCGAAGAAGAAACGAGAGTATGCGCTCTTTGTGGGGCGGCTGGCGCCGGAGAAGGGCGTGAGCACGTTGCTGAAGGCTTGGGTAAAGCTACCTGCGATTCCGTTAAAGGTTCGGGGAGAGGGCCGGCTGCTGGGAGATGTACAAGCGTTCGCAAGGGATCACGCGGTTGAAATCGTGCCGCGGCTTTCGCGAGGCGAGCTTGTCGAGCTGTTCCATGGCGCTCGATTTCTGGTGTGGCCCTCGGAGGGCCTTTACGAAACGTTCGGGCTAGTGGCGGCGGAGGCCTTTGCGTGCGGCGTGCCCGTGATTGCTTCGGGAACGGGAGTCATGGCGGAAATGGTCCACGACCATCAGACGGGCTTGCATTTTGTGCCTGGAAATCCGGACGACCTGGCGAAGAAAGCAGCGTGGGCGTGGTGGAACCCGGAAGAAATGGAGCGGATGGGTCACGCTGCCCGCGCGGAATACGAAACGAAGTATCGGCCGGAGCCAAACTACAACAAACTGATGAATATCTATTTCAGAGCGGTTGCGAAGCCATACGGAGGCGTTCCGTTCACTCAGGAATTCATGAACGCTGGCTCAGCAGAGCCGCGGGGAGCTGCCGCGGCCCCCTTCCCAACGCTCACAGCCTGATCTACAGGAATTCGCGGGCTGTGGTACAGGGAATTCTGGATAGTCCGGGCCCGGGGGCAAGGATAGTTTTAATTTCTCCAGGGTCTAAGACAGGGATCCACTCCTGTCGCCGCCATGATTGCCTGCAAGCTAGGAGATGGCCATGAAGTCCCCCTCACCAATCCTGGTCGCGTCCAGCGAAATTGAGAGCCGCCGAGTCTTGAAAGAGATATTAGAACGCGAAGGCTATGAAACGATTTGCGTATCATGCATATCGGAGTGCGTGGACGTGCTGGCCTCGCAGGACGTGCAGTTGATCTTCAGCGAAAAGAACCTGACGGACGGCGATTATCGCGAGCTCCTTCGTTGTTCAAAGTCAAAGAAGCCGGGTGTCCGCATTGTCGTAACCTCCCGCCACGCGGATTGGGATGAGTACAAGGAAGCCTTACAGGCAGGAGCATTCGATTTAATCGCCTCGCCCTGCCAGCCGACGGATGTGTTGTGGATGGTCATTCAGGCAAAGCGGGATGAATACCAGCGCGCTGCCCTTGCGAGGACCACAACGCTGGCGGCCGCAGCCGGCGCTTAGGCAGGTCAAGAGACCAAAAAGTCGCGCGAAGACTCGCCGCAACGTCCTTACTTCGTCTGTCCTTTACATCCCGGGTGATGGCAGTTGCAGCCCACGTCTGGAGTGTGCTCCATGGCCTCGCATTCAACACTGCAATAAGCGCTGCCGTCGCGTGCGGGACACGAACACGGAGGATGCGCGCATTTCTTATTTTGTGCGGATGTCATAGAAATCTCCCGTGAATCGATCTGACAGCCAAGAGTGGTGTCACGGACGCGGGTGGGCCATCCCCGGGATCGTGTATCCGCGGTGGAATCGGAGCCTAGACCTTGTGCTTAGAAGCGGATTTACCGCGCAGTTTGCTGTCGAGGCGGTCCAGCGCGGTATCCAGCGCTTGACGAGCTTGCCAGAAGCCGGACCAGAGATCTCCGACTTCCGCGAGGCGGCGCTCGATATTCGAGACGGTCCAG
>Ga0070741_10002179_pt1 | contig 54293 bp, 57 predicted proteins | sample Coa_R1_4_FD_66440 | JGI IMG/M metagenome (GOLD analysis project Ga0070741, IMG submission 66440) | Surface soil microbial communities from Centralia Pennsylvania, which are recovering from an underground coalmine fire - Coalmine... | ecosystem: Environmental > Terrestrial > Soil > Unclassified ... | reverse complement strand
ACTCCGGAGCAATTCGCGGCGTTCCTGCGCCAGGACCGCGAGCTCGCGGCGAAGAAGGTCAAGGCTTCGGGCGCGAAGCTCGACTGATGACGCCTCCCTTTCGCGCCGACCACGTCGGCAGCCTGCTGCGCCCCGAGCGGCTGAAGCGCGCGCGCGAGCGCTATCTCGGCCCGCAGACGCCGACCGCGGCCCTCGGGCCGCACCAGAATCCCGAGCTCGCCGCGATCGAGGACGAATGCGTGCGCGAGGTGATCGCGATGCAGGAGCGCATCGGCCTGCAGTCGGTCACCGACGGCGAGTTCCGCCGCAGGAGCTGGTGGCTGGAGCTGATCCTCGGCTGGAGCGGCTTCGAGGCCGACCGCACGGGGTCCGCGCGCCTGAAGTGGCGCAACGCGCAGGGCGAGACGCAGGGCTTCTCCGAGCTGCGGGTGCGCGGGCCGATCCGCTGGCAGCCCAGCTCCGTGGTGCGCGCGTTTCAGTTCCTGAAGAACAATACGAAGCAGACGCCCAAGGTGACGATGCCCGCGCCCAACTGCGTGCACTACTACACCGGCGGCAACATCGGCTTCTACGAGAAGGATCCGGAGGGCTTCTGGCGCGACCTGGTGGCGGCGTATCGCCAGGAGCTGAAGGCGCTGGTCGACGCGGGCGCGCGCTACATCCAGCTCGACGACACGAGCATCGCCTTCATCTGCGACCCGGCGCACCGCGAGTTCGTCCGCTCGTGGGGCCAGGATCCGATGGCGCTGCTGAACCTCTACGCGGAAAAGATCAACGAGACGCTGCGCGACGTGCCGGACGACGTCACGGTCACGCTGCACCAGTGCCGCGGCAACCGCGAGGGGAACTGGGCGGCCGAGGGCGGCTACGACCCGGTGGCCGAGGTGCTCTTCAACAAGATCGACGTGGACGGCTACTTCCTCGAGTACGACACCGGGCGCGCCGGCGGCTTCGAGCCGCTGCGCCTGCTGCCGAAGGGCGCGAAGCGCGTCGCGCTCGGCCTCGTCTCTACGAAGACGCCGGCCGTCGAGGACGAGAAACTGCTGATGCAGCGGATCGAAAAGGCGGCACAATTCGCACCCCTGGAGCAGCTCGCGCTCTGCCCGCAGTGCGGCTTCGCGAGCTCGATCAAGGGCAACCCGCTCGGGCTCGCGGAGGAGGAGGCGAAGCTCGGCCGCATCGTCGAAGTGTCACGCAAGCTATGGGGAGACCGCTGAGATGCTGAAGCTGGACATTTTTCCGCACATCTTTCCGCAGGCGTTCTTCGAGCGCATGAAGGGCATCGCCGAGCGCAACCCGGCGCTCGGCGCCGCGCTCAAGCGCTGGATGCACATCCCGGTGCTCTGGGACCTCGAGCGGCGCATCCGGATGATGCGCCGCTTCCCGGACTACAAGCAGATCCTCACGCTGTCGCTTCCCGCGATCGAGTTCCTCGGCACGCCGGAGGAAACGCCCGCCCTTGCGCGCCTCGCGAATGACGGCATGCACGAGATCTGCCAGCAGCACCCCGATCTCTTCCCGGCGTTCGTCGCCTCGCTGCCGCTGAACAACGTCGCCGCCTCGCTCGAGGAGATGGACCGCGCCATCGGCAAGCTCGGCGCGAAGGGCATCCAGATCTTCACCAACATGAACGGCCGGCCGATGGACGAGCCGGAGTTCTTCCCGATCTTCGAGCGCATGAGCAGGAAGTACGACCTGCCGATCTGGGTCCACCCGGTGCGCACGGCGAAGTTCGCCGACTACCCGTCCGTGGAGCAGAAGTCCAGGTACGAGATGTGGTGGCTCTTCGGCTGGCCCTACGAGACGGCCGTGTTCATGGGGCGCATGGTGTTCTCGGGCATGTTCGACAAGCTGCCGAACATCCGCATCATCACGCACCACCTCGGCTCGATGGTGCCGTTCATGGCGAACCGCGTCGGCTACGGCATGGACCAGTTCGGCAGCCGCACCTCGGACGAGGACTACGAGGGGCAGCTCAAGCGCATGGCGAAGCGCCCGGTCGACTACTTCAGGATGTTCTACAACGACACCTCGATCAACGGCTGGGCGAGCGGCATCCGCTGCGGGCTGGACTTCTTCGGCTCGAAGCGCGTGCTCTTCGGCACCGACTGCCCGTTCGATCCGGAGGGCGGGCCGCTCTTCATCCGCGAGACCATCAAGGCGATCGACTCGCTCAAGCTCAAGCCCGACGATGCGCGGCGGCTCTATTTCGGCAATGCGCTGCAGCTCCTGAAGATGAAGCTGCCCCAGCCGCCGCGCAAGAAGCCCGCCGGGAGGAAAAAAAGAAGAAAATAGGCCGCTTCATTGCGGCAGGGAAGGCAGGCAATGGTCCAGGACGCGGCGAACTTCGGCGGCTCGGCTCCGGAGTACTACGACCGGCTTCTCGGCAATGCGCAGTTCAAGCTGTTCGGCAGGGACCTGGCGGGCAGGATCCCGCAGCGCCCCGGCGGGGCGCTCCTCGAGATCGCATGCGGCACGGGGATCGTCACGCGGGCGCTGCGCGAGCGCCTCGCGCCGGAAGTGCCCCTGGTCGCGACGGACATCAGCCGCGCCATGCTCGACTACGCGCAAGCGCGCCACGCCGACCTGCGCGGCGTGGAGTGGAAGGAAGCGGATGCGACGCGGCTTCCCTTCGGGGACGGCGCTTTCGGCGCCGTGGTCTGCGCTTTCGGCATCATGTTCTTCCCGGACCGCGAGCTCGGGATGCGGGAGGCGCGCCGCGTGCTGCGCAAGTCGGGCCGGTTCCTCTTCAACGTCTGGGACGGGCTCGAGAACAATCCGCACGGGCGTGCCAACGCGGCGGTGATGGACGAGCTGTTCCCCGGGGATGCGGAGATGACCTTCGCCGCCATGGCCTACGGCTACAACGATCGCAAGGCGATCGGCGCGGCGCTCCAGGCGAGCGGCTTCGGCGAGGTCCGCTTCGAGGCCGTCCGGCTGCCGGTCGAGCTGCCCAGCGCGCGCGACTATGCGACGGGACAGATGCGCGGCACGCCGCGCGGCATGCTGGTGGAGAAAAAAGGCAGGACGATCGACGAGGTGATCGACAAGGTCGCCGCCGCGCTCGCGAAGGTGGGCGGCGAGCGGCCCTTCCGGGTGCAGGCGCAGGCGCTCGTCGTGGAGGCCACGGCCGCATGAGGAAAATTGCCTTTCTCCTGTCGCTCCTCGTTGCGTTTGCGGCCGGGGCGCAAAGCTATCCCGCCAAGCCGGTGCGCGTGGTCGTGACGTTCCCGCCGGGCGGCACGCCCGACATCTACGGCCGCGTCATGGCGGCGGAGCTGCAGAAGGCCTGGGGGCAGGGCGTGCTGGTGGAGAACCGCACCGGCGCCGGCGGCACCATCGGCACCGACGCGGTCGCGAAGGCCGCACCCGACGGCTACACGCTGCTCTTCGCCGCCGATGCGACGATCACGATCGCGCCGTCGCTCTACGCGAAGCTTCCCTACGACCCGGTGCGCGACTTCGCGCCGATCATCAACGTCGCGCGCGGGCCGTTCGTGCTCCTCGCGCATCCTTCGCTGCCTGCCAACACGCTTCCCGAGCTCATCGCGCTCGCGAAGGCCCAGCCCGGCAAGCTGTCGTACGCGTCCTCGGGCGCGGGCGGCCAGCAGCACCTCGCGATGGAGACGGTGAAGAACGCCGCCGGCATCGACGTGCTCCACATTCCCTACAAGGGGTTCGGCCAGGGCCTCGCCGACGTGATGGCGGGGCAGGTGCCGATGATCTTCGGCGGCATCACGGCGTCGCTGCAGATCGCGAAGAGCGGCAAGCTCAAGCCGATCGCAGTGACGAGCCCCGCGCGCGCGAAGGCCATGCCGCAGGTCGCGGCGATCGCCGAGACGCTGCCGGGCTTCGACATCCAGGCGTGGTACGGCTTCGTCGCGCCCGCCGGCACGCCGCGCGAGATCGTGCGCAAGGTGCACGACGACGCGCACGCCATCATCCAGCGCCCCGACTTCCAGAAGCGCCTCGCCGGCGACGCGATCGAGCCGGTCGCCAACTCGCCGGAGGAGTTCGGCGCGCAGATCCGCGCCGACGTCGAGCGCTGGCGGCGCGTGGTCGCCGCCGCGGGGGTCAAGGCGGAGTGAGCCTGCCGGGGAACTACGAGATGCAGCCGACCGCGGCGCGGCCGGTGACCGACGCGATCTACTGGCTCTGGGCGGCTGGGGTGCGCTTCGGCGCCGCCATCGACGTCGGCTGCGCCGACGGCTGGTTCCTGCTCGAGCTCGCGGAGCTCGGCCCGCTGCGCGGCAAGCCGGTCCTCAACATCGACGCGCAGGAAGATTACCGGGACTCGCTCGCCGCCATCCAGCAAGGCATCGGCGGGCATTTCCGCATCTGCGCGGCGAGCGACCGGGACGGCGGCGAGATGGAGCTGCAGGTCGCGGTGCATCCGTACTGGAGCTCCATCCGCCCGCCCGGCGACCGGTACTGGGAGTCGATGCACGACCTGCGCGCCTCGGCTGCGCGCGTGCCGCTGCGCACGCTCGACGCGCTCGCGGAGGAAACGGCGCTTCCCGGGCCCTACCTGCTGAAGCTCGACGTGCAGGGCGCGGAGATCGAGGCGCTGCGCGGGGCGCCGCGCGTGCTGGCGCAGACTTCGGTGCTCGCCGTGGAGAGCGCGGTCGAGGACTTCCAGCCGGTCCACGAGCTCGTCAGCGCCGCGGGCTTCGACCTCTTCGACCTGTGCCACCTTTGCTACCGCGACTCGGGCGCGCTCGGCTGGTTCTATCCCATCTACGTCAGCCGCCGGCACCGCGGCCTCGCCGACGCGAAGATCTGGGAGGCCGGGCGCACCGGCGAGGTGATCGCCATGCAGAAGCAGCACCGCGAAGCGACCCGCGATCTGCTCGGCCAGTCGCTCGCGCGCCTGCGCGCCGGCGCCTGGCGCCCGATTGTTGCGTGAAATCCAGCGCCCGCTGGTCCGGGCGGAGCAGCCCGGGCAGCACCATGCGCAGCATCGACCCGCAAGCGGATTCTCCGCAAACTCCCGCTCGTGCTGGAGATCGTCCTCGCGCGGCTCGAGGTGCATTCCCGGGCGCTGGAGGCGCTCGCGCGCCTGCTTTCCGCGGACGAGCTCGCGCGCGCGGCGCGGCTGCGCGCGCGGCGCCACCGCGATCGCTTCGTCGCTGCGCGGGGAACGCTGCGCCGCCTGGTCGGTGAAAGGACCGGGGAAGATCCCCGGGCCGTAGCGTTCGTCTACGGCGCGAGCGGTAAGCCGGCGCTCGAGAACGGCGCGCTGCACTTCAACGTCTCGCACAGCGAGGACCTCGCCCTCTATGCGTTCTCGGGCGCCGAGGTCGGCGTGGACGTCGAGGCGGTGCGCGAAGTCCCCGAGGCGGACCGCCTGGCGCGCGAATGGTTCGACGAGGACGAGTACCGGCGCTATGGGTTCCTCGGCTGCTGGACGCGCCGCGAGGCGCTCGCCAAGGCGAGGGGCCGCGGCATCACGGAGGCGGTCGATGCTTCCGGATGGCGCGTTCGGGGATTTTCCCCGGCGCCGGGCTACGTCGCCGCGGTCGCCGTGCGCTCCAGCCGATGACCCGCGTGCCGCCCTGGGAGACCGAGGAAGTCGCGATGTACCGGCGCTCGGTGCGCCAGTTCATCGAGAAGGAGTTCGTCCCGCAGCAGGCGCGCTGGCGCGAGCAGCACCGGCCCGACGCCGAGTCGTGGCAGGCGGCCGGCCGCGCCGGCCTGCTCCTGCCGGATGTCCCCGAGGACTACGGCGGCGGCGGCGGCACGTTCGCCCACGAGGCGGTGGTGCTCGAGGAGCTCGCCGCGGCGGGCGTGCACTTCGGCGCGACGATCCAGAGCATCGTCGCGCGCTACGTCCTTGCCTACGGCAGCGAGGCGCAGAAGAGGAAATGGCTGCCGGCGATGGCGCGCGGCGAGCTCGTCGCCTCGATCGCCATGACCGAGCCGGGCGCCGGCTCCGACCTGCAGGCGATCCGCACGAGCGCGCGGCGCGACGGCGAGCACTACGTCGTGAAAGGCGCGAAGACCTTCATCTCGAACGCGCGGCACGCGGGCCTCGTCTGCCTCGCCGTGAAGACCGACCCGAAGGCGAGCGGCCCGCGCGGCCTGTCGCTCGTCATGGTCGAGACCTCCGGGCTCGCCGGCTACAGCGTCGGCCGCACGCTGGAGAAAGTCGGCATGCACGGCCAGGACACCTGCGAGCTCTTCTTCGACGACGCGCGCGTGCCGCTCGCGAACCTGGTCGGCCCCGCCGAGGGCCGCGGCTTCTCGCAGATGATGGAGCAGCTCGCCTATGAGCGCCTGTCGATCGCGGTGAGCGCGGTCGCCGTGGCGGAGCGCGCGCTCGCCCTCACGACGCAGCACGTGAAGGACCGCAGCGCTTTCGGCCGGCCGCTCTTCGACCTGCAGAACACCCGCATGAAGCTCGCCGAGTGCAAGACCGAGGCGACGCTCGGGCGCGTGTTCGTGGACGACTGCATCGCGCGCTTCGTCGCCGGGCGCCTCGACGATGCAAGCGCGGCGATGGCGAAGTACTGGACCACCGAGCGCCAGTGCCGGATCGTCGACGAGTGCGTGCAGCTGCACGGCGGCTACGGCTACATGACCGAGTACCCGATCGCGCGCATGTGGGCCGACAGCCGCGTGCAGCGCATCTATGCCGGCAGCAACGAGGTGATGAAGGAGCTGATCGCGTGGTCGCTGTAGGGGAGGGCGTCGCCGTACACCACTGGTTCGAGGCTCAAGCGGCGCGTGCGCCCGAGGCGCCCGCACTGCTCTTTCGAGACCAGACCTTCTCGTACTCGGAGCTCAACGCAAAGGCGAACCGCATCGCGCACGCGCTCATCCGGCGCGGCATCGGGCCCGAAATGCTGGTCGGCGTCTGCCTGCGCCGCACGCCGGAGCTGATCGCGGCGCTCCTCGGCGTCTGGAAGGCGGGCGCGGCCTACGTGCCGCTCGACCCGGACTACCCGCCCGAGCGGCTGACGTTCATGGCCCGCGACTCCGGGATTACCGTTCTCCTGAGCGACGAGCTGCGCTTTCCGGTCGACATCGAGTGGCTCGACCCGCGGCAGATCCCGGCCGGGGACGCAGGCGACCCGGGTGTCGGGCTCGAGGCGCGCAATCTCGCGTACGTGATGTACACCTCGGGCTCCACGGGAAGGCCGAAGGGCGCGATGATCGAGCACGGCGGGCTCGCGAACTACGTGGGCTGGGCAATCGGCGCGTACGGCGTGCGCGCCGGCGACCGCGTGCCGATGCACAGCTCGATCTCCTTCGACCTCACGGTGACGAGCCTCTATCCGGCGCTCGCGGCGGGCGCCTGCGTCGAGCTGCTGCCGGAGGACCAGGGGGCGCAGAGCCTGTGCGACGCGCTGCGCGCGCGCGGCGAGTACGCGCTGGTGAAGATCACGCCGGCGCACCTCGAGATCCTCGCCACGCTGCTCGCGCCGCACGAGGCGGCGGGGTGCACGCGCGTCTTCGTCATCGGCGGCGAGAACCTGAGCGCCGAGAGCCTTTCCTTCTGGCGCGAGCACGCGCCGCGCACGCGGCTCATCAACGAGTATGGTCCGACCGAGACGGTGGTCGGCTGCAGCATCTACGAGGTGAAGGCGCAGGATTCGCGCCATGGATCGGTGCCGATCGGCGGGCCGATCGCGCGCACCGAGCTGCACGTGATCGACGGCGAGCTGTATATAGGAGGCGCGGGCGTGGCCCGCGGCTACCTCAACCGGCCGGAGCTCACCGCCGAGCGCTTCGTGCCCGATCGCTTCTCCGGCCGGCCGGGCGCGCGGCTCTATCGCAGCGGCGACCTGGCGCGCCGGCGCGCCGACGGCGTGCTCGAGTACCTCGGGCGCATGGATCACCAGGTGAAGATCCGCGGCTATCGCGTCGAGCTCGGCGAGATCGAGGCGGCGCTCGCCGGCTATCCGCAGCTGCAGTCGTGCGCCGTGCTCGCCCGCGAGGACGAGCCGGGGCATCGGCGTCTCGTCGCCTATGCGGTGCCGCGTGCCGGGGAAGCGCCCGATGCGGCGAGCCTGGACGGGTTCCTGCGCAGGCGCCTGCCCGAGCACATGCTGCCCGAAGCGTACGTGCTGCTGCCGGGCTTGCCCCTCACGCCGAACGGCAAGGTCGATCGCAAGTCGCTGCCGCGGCCCGAGCGCGCCGCCGCGGAAGCGGCGCCGCCTGGAAGCGCCACCGAGCGCGCGCTCGCCGAGATCTGGGCGCGGCTCCTCCACAGGGAGACGATCGGCGTCGACCAGGACCTTTTCGACCTCGGCGCGCACTCGCTCATGGCGGTGCGCGCGGTGGCGCAGATCCGCGAGAAGTTCGGGGTCGAGGTGCACCTGCGCAACCTGTTCGAGCGCCCGACGGTCGCGGGGCTCGCCGAGCTGATCGACGGCATGTCATGGCTGAAGGCGGAACCGGGCGGGGCCGCCGCGGGCGCGCGGGAAGAGATCGCGCTGTGAGCGTCGCCGCGTTCCTGAACGAGCTGCGCCGGCTCGACATCGTGGTGTGGCTCGACGGCGCCGAGCTGCGCTGCAACGCGCCGGCGGGCGTGCTCAAGCCCGAGCTGCGCGACCAGCTGCGCCGGCGCAAGGACGACATCCTGGAGTTCCTGCGCACCGCCAAGGCCGCCGCGAGCCAGCCGCGCGGCGTGGTCCCCTTGCAGCAGAACGGAACCCGCATCCCGGTCTTCGCCGTCCCCGGCCACAACGGCGACGTCTTCTGCTACCGCTCGCTCGCGCAGGCGCTCGGCGACGGCCAGCCTTTCTTCGGCCTGCAGCCGCCGGGCCTCGACGGCGCCGGGGCGCCGCTCACCGGCGTGGACGCCCTCGCCGAGTACTTCGCCGGCCAGGTGCGCGCTTTCCAGCCCGACGGCCCCTGCGTCATCGGCGGCTTCTGCGCCGGCGGCGCGGTCGCGTTCGAGCTTGCGCGCAGGCTCGGTGCCCAGGCGCGGCTGCTCGTCCTCTTCGGCAGCCCGTATCCCGCCTTCTTCCGCTGGCCGGCGCAGCTCAAGTACAAGCTAGCCCATCGGCTGGGACGCCTGGGCGGGCATTTCCGCTCGCTCGCCTTCGGTCCGCTCGCCGAGCGGCGGCGTTACTTCGCCGGCATCCTCGAGGAAAGGAAGAAGCGGCGCGACGACGCCCAGAGCGCGCGGACCGATCCGATCCTGCGGCTGCGCCACGCGGTGGAGGAGGCCACGCTCGGCGCGCTGCGCGACTACGAGCCGCGGCGCTACGACGGCGCGATGGCGCTGCTCCTGCCCTGCGAGAGCTGGGCGCGCGGCGACAACGGTGCGCTCTACTGGAGGCTGCACGCCGATCGCACCGCCGTCTACTTCGGCCCGGAAGGCGCCGATGGCGACAACATGCTGCGCGCGCAGTACGCGCCCGCATTCGCCGAGCTCTTCAAGCGCGCCTGCACGGAGGCCGCGGTATAGACTACGTCGCGTGGGTTGCTGCGACGATAAAGCCTGCGCAGTGGAGGCCCTTCGGGAGAGCCAGGGCGCCACGCTCCGGGTCGTGCTGGCGATCAATGCGGTCCTGTTCGTTGTAGAGCTCGCGGCAGGAGTGCTGGCCGGCTCGACCGCGCTCCTGTCGGACTCCCTGGACAACCTCGGCGACGCGCTCACCTACGGGCTGAGCATCTACGCGATTTCCCGGGGGCCGCGAACGAAGGCGAAGGTTGCGCTGCTCAAGGGGTTTCTGATCCTCGCCGCCGCGCTGTTCGTCCTCGCACAGGTCGGCTACCGGGCGCTCTACGGCGCGACACCGCTCTACGAGGCGATGGGCGTCGTCAGCCTGCTCGCGCTCGCCGGGAACGCCACCTGCCTCGCGCTGCTGTGGAAGCACCGCAGCGCCGACGTGAACATGAGCTCCGTCTGGGAGTGCTCGCGCAATGATATCGCGGGGAACGTGGCAGTGTTCATCGCGGCGGGGGCGGTGTGGCTGACCGGGACGAGGTGGCCCGACCTTGTCGTGGGCCTGCTGCTTTCCGCGTGGCTGCTCGCGTCCTCGGCCAGAGTCCTCAGGAATGGCGCCGCGGAGCTGAAGCTCGTCTCAGTCTGACTGCTTGAGGCCGACGTAGCGCTCGAGGAGCGTCCCGTCGGCGAGCAGGGCGGCGGAGGGGCCATGGTGCGCGATGCGGCCGCGCTCGATGAGGAGCGCCTCGCGCGCGAGGGAAAGCGCGTACTCGACGTGCTGCTCGACGAGCACGACGGCGAGGCCCTCGCCGGCCATGGCGTTGCCGATGTCGCGCGCGAGCTGCTCGACGACGATGGGCGCGAGGCCCTCGAGCGGCTCGTCGAGGAGCAGGAGCTCCGGGTTGGTCATCAGGGCGCGCGCGATGGCGAGCATCTGCTGCTCGCCGCCGGAGAGCTGGTTGCCGAGGTTCGCCCTGCGCTCTTCGAGGCGCGGGAAGAGCTCATGGATCTTCGACAGGCTCCACGGCCCGCGGCGCGCGGCGACGCAGAGGTTCTCCTCCACGGTGAGCGACGGGAAGATCTCGCGCTCCTGCGCGCACCAGCCGATCCCGAGGCGCGCGCGCTCGTGGGAGGACAGGCGCGAGATGTCGCGCCCCTTCCACAGGATCGCGCCCTTGTGCAGGCGGGTGAAGCCCATGACGGTGAGGAGCAGCGTGCTCTTGCCGACGCCGTTCCTTCCGAGCACCGCCAGGCTGCCGTGCGCCGGGAGCGAGAGCGAGACGCCGTCCAGCACGACGGCGTCGCCGTAGCCCGCGCGCACGTCGCGAAGTTCGAGAAGCGGCGCGATCCGCGCCTCAGCCATGGTGCGAGCGCCCGAGGTACACCTCGCGCACTTCCTCGCTCTCGGAGATCTCCTTCGGCGTGCCCTGGACGAGGATGCGCCCGGCGACCATGACGAGGATGCGGCTCGCGAAGCGGAACACGACGTCCATGTCGTGCTCGATGAAGAGGATCGAGAGCTCGCCGGAGAGCTTCGCGATCGCGGAGAAGAGCTCGGCGCTCTCGTCCTTCGGCACGCCGGCGCCGGGCTCGTCGAGGAGCAGCACGCGCGGGCGCGTGGCGAGCGCGATCGCGATCTCGAGCAGGCGCTGCTGCCCGTAGGCGAGCTCGCGCGTGAGGCGCGTGGCGGCGCCCTCGAGGTTGAGCGAGGCGAGGATGGCGCGCGCTTCCTCCACCGCGGCGCCGTGCGCGGAAAGCCCGCGCCACCAGTTCTGCGCGTCGCCTTCGCGCTCGAGCACGGCAAGCGTCACCGACTCGAGCGCGCTCAGCTGCGGGAAGAGCGTGTTGATCTGGAAAGTGCGCGCGAGGCCGGCGCGCACGCGCAGGTCGGGCTTCAGGCGCGTAATCTCGCGCCCGCCGAGGAACACCTGGCCCGCGTCGGGGCGCAGCAGGCCGGTGACGAGGTTGATGAGCGTCGTCTTGCCCGCGCCGTTCGGCCCGATCAGGGCGTAGCGCGCGCCGGGCGGCAGCTCGAGGTCGATGCCCTGCGCGACGACGAGCGAGCCGAACGCCTTCCTCAGGCCCTTCGCGGCAAGAATCGTCCGATCCCCCCCAGGACGCCGTTCGGCAGGAACATGACCACGCCGATCAGCAGCAGCCCGATCCAGAAATACCAGTACTGCGGGTTGACGCCCGAGAACTGGTCGCGCGCCACCATGTAGAGCATCGCGCCGACCAGGCCGCCGTAGAGGCGACCCGCGCCGCCGAGGATCAGGATCACCAGCACGTCGGCCGAGCGGCCGAAGGAGAGCACCTCGAGCGACACGGTCTCCGTCGTTTGCGCGAGCAGGCCGCCGGCAATGCCGGCGAGCACCGCCGAGATCGTATAGACCTTCCTCAGGTGCGCGCGGCTCGGCGCGCCGATCGCGGTCATGCGCACGGAATTTTCGCGGATGCCGCGAAGCGCGAGGCCGAAGGGCGAATGGATGATCCTGCGGCAGGCGAGGAAGCAGAGGAAGAGCGTGAAAAGCGAATACCCGTACGCCGTCCTTCCGTACAGGTCGAACTTGAAGCCGAGCAGCGTGCCCATGCGCACGCCCTGGAGGCCGTCCGCGCCGCCGGTGATGGCGTGCGCGCTGTTCGCGGCCTCGGCGAGGAGCAGGCCGAAGCCGAGCGTGAGCATGATGAGCGCGAGATGGCGGAAGCGCACGATGACGTGGCTGCTGAGGTAGCCGGCGATGCCGCCGACCAGGCCCGCGAGCAGCAGGCCGGAGAGCGGCTCGCCCCAGCCGTGCTTGGCGAGCAGGCCCGCGGCATAGGAGCCCAGGCCGAAGTACGCCGCGTGGCCGAGCGAGACCAGGCCGGCGTAGCCGACGATCAGGTCGAGGGACAGGGCGAACAGCGCAGTGATCGCGATCTGGCTCGCGAGCTGCAGGTACGCAGGCGTGACCGCGTAGGGGAGGAGCGTGCACGCCCAGAAGGCGAGCTCCGGCCAGCGCCAGCGCGCGCGCGAGGCAAAAATGTCGGCGGCGGCCACAGCGCTAGCGCTTTCCAAAAAGACCGGCCGGCCGCCACATGAGCAGCCCGACCATCACGAGGTAGATGAGGAAGGCGCCGAGCGAGGGGACGTAGTACTTGCCCGCCATGTCGCTCACGCCGAGGAGCGCGGCGGCGAGGAGCGAGCCGCCGATGGAGCCGAGGCCGCCCACCGCGACCACGATCAGCACGTACACGAGGTAGGTGAAGGCGAAGGCGTTGTCGAGGCCGATCATCTCCACCGCGAGCGCGCCGCCGAGGCCGGCGAGGCCGCCGCCGACCGCGAAGGTGAGCGCGAAGGTGCGGTCCACGTCGATGCCCAGGCCGCGCGCCATGCGCTGGTTGTCGACCGCGGCGCGGACCCGGGCGCCGAAGCGCGTGTACTCGAGCCCGGCGAGGAGCGCGAGCGTGATGGCGCCGGCGAACGCGATGAGGAAGGCGCGGTACCGGGCGAAGCTCATGCCGAAGAGCTGGAACGTGCCGCGCAGGTAGCCGGGCGTCTCGATCGACTGCTGCACGGTGCCGAAGAACCACGCCGCGCCTGCGATCGAGACGAACACGACGCCGATGGTGAACAGGCACTGGTCGAGCTCGCTCGCGCGGTAAAGGCGCCGGTAGAGCGTGCGCTCGAGCGCTATCGAGACGAGCGCCGCGGCGAGGAACGCCATCGGCAGCGCGGCGAGGAAGGGCCATCCCATGCTGTTCGTCAGCGTCACGGCGACGTAGCCGCCGATCATCGCGAACGCGCAGTGCGCCAGGTTGACGAAGTTCATCATCCCGAGCGTCACCGACAGGCCCGCGGACAGGAGGAACAGCAGCATCCCGTACGCGAGCCCGTCGAACAGCACGCCGACCAGGGACTGCATCGGCGCGCGGCCTTACTTCTTCATGCGCTCTTTGACCGGGTCCTTGACGTTCTCGATCTTGTCGATGACCACGTTCCGCGTGCCGTCGCCGGCCTTCTCGACGCGCTGGATGTAGACGGTCTGGATGATGTCGCGCGTCTCCGGGTCGATCGTGATCGGGCCGCGCGGGCTGTCCCACTTCATGCCCTTCGCGGCGTCGATCAGCGCCTGGCCGTCGGTATTGCCGTTGGTCTTCTTCAGCGCCTCGTAGATGAGGTGCATGCCGTCGTAGCCGCCCATGGAGAAGAAGTTCGGCGTGCGCTTGTAGTCGGCCTCGTACGCCTTCACGAACTCCCTGTTCTTCGGGTTATCGAAGTTCGGGTCGTAGTGCGCCGCCGTGATCATGCCGAGCGCCACGTCGCCCATCGCCTTGCGCGCCGACTCGTCGGTCAGCTCGAGCTGGCCCATTACCTTGATCTTCTTCGGGTCGATGCCGCGCTCGGCGAACGCCTTGCCGAGCGCCGCGGGCTGCGCGCCGCCGGGGATGAAGACGAAGATGCCCTCGGGGCTCTGGTCCTTCGCGCGCTGCACGAACGCCGAGAAGTCCGGGTTCGCCACCGGGAAGCGCACCGAGCCGACGATCTCGCCGCCCGCCGCCTTGAAGCCGGTCTGGAAGGCCTGCTCGGCGTCGATGCCCGGGCCGTAGTCGGAGACCATGGTGTAGGCCTTCTTCACGCCGCCTTTCTTGAAGGCCCAGTCGCCGAGCGCCTGGTTGAGCTGCGGCGTGGTGAGCGAGGTGCGCGCCATGTAGGGCGACTTGGTCGTGATGATCGAGGTCGCGGCGTTCATCACCACCATGAATTTCTTCGCCTCGGCCGACACGTCGCCGGCGGCGAGCGCATTCGGCGTCAGCAGGAACCCGGCGAGGATGTCCACCTTGTCGCGCACCACCAGCTCCTGCGCGAGGCGCTTCGCGACGTCGGGCGCGATGCCGCCGGTGTCCTTGCGGATGAACTCGAGCTTCTTGCCCGCGACCGTATCGCCGTGTTGCTTCACATAGAGCTTGATCGCGTTGTCCATCTGCGTCGCGCCGTCGGCGAACTGGCCGGTGTAGGGCAGGATGATGCCGACCTTGACCTGCGCCTGGGCGCCTGCGGCAAAGAGCAGCGCGAAGGCCGCGCCGAAAAGAACCTTCATGACTTCCCTCCTCGTTGTAGGTCTACGCCGCGTAGCCTACCGTGGGAAGCCGCCCAAGACCACTCTAGCCGGCCGGCAGGCTCGAAGGCGCGCCAAGCCGGCGGTCGGCGGCGCCGCGCCGGCGCTCATAGGCCACGACCGCCGTGGCATGGCGGCGCTCCGCGACGTTGCCGCGCCGCTCCGGGCGCAGGGCTCGCGAAGCAGGCGGCCGGGCGAGGAACAGCCAGCCGAAATACGCCGCCGCGAGCGCGCTCGCGCCGTGCAGCCAGACGTCGTGGCCGCGGAAAGGTGCCCAGCCGAGCGCAAGGACCGTGAGCGCGCCGTAGACGATCGCCATCGCGCGGGCGTAGGACACCGGTCCCGACACCCAGGCCCACGCCGCGAGTCCCCAGAGCCCGGTCGCGAGGTGAATGAGCGCGAGCGCCGCGCTCGTGCGGAAGATGCCGAGGAGAAGGCCGTTGGGCGCCGCCTGGGGAAGGAAGCCCAGAACCCCAAGCCCGCAGTAGACGATGCCGGCGATCAGGCAGAACGTGCCGGGCGTCATGACGCCTTCGCCGCGATGGAGAGCTTGTTCTGGACCCACGCGACGCCGGCCACGGACTGCGCCGTCTGCTGCGCGCGCTGCTTGGTGTCGAGCGAATCGACCTGGCCCTGCAGCGTCACGACGCCGGCGTTGCTGTGCACCTCGATGTTCAGCGTCTTCAGCCCGACGTCGTTCGCGAGCGCGGCGCGCACTTTGGCCGTCATCGCCGCATCGGCGCCGGCTTCCTTCGCCTCGGCGATGCCGGCGTCGAGCCTTTGTCCCGGCGTCTGCGCCGAGGACTGCGACGCGCCGGCGCTCGCGCGGGACTCGGTCTTCGGCTTGGGCTGGCAGCCCGCGGCCAGGGCCGCGAAAAGGGCGAGAAGCAGGAACCTCATGAGTGTCCTCCAGAGGGAGCTTGGGCGTGCACCACGGCAGGCTTCTCGACGGGCGGGCGGCGGATCTCCTGCTCGAGGCTCGGGCGGTCGCGGCGCTCGAAGGGCGGCAGCTCGACCGGGGCGCCGCGCTGCGCGGACTCGTAGAGCGCGCGGATCACGCGCACGTCGGCGAGGCCTTCCTCGGCGCCGGGTTCCGGGTCGTGGCCGCGCAGCACGCAGTCGGAGAAGTAGAGCAGCTCGGGCGCGAACTGGTCGCGCTTTGCGAAGCGCCGCTCGCGCGGCTCGCCGCCGAGCGTCAGGCGGTGCTTGAGCGGCACCGCGTACTCGAAGGCGGGCTCGACCACGAGGTCGCCCTTCGTGCCGACGAGGCGGTATTCCGAGACGTCTGCGGCGCCGAAGCTGCAGGTGAACGCGGCGAGCCGATCGCCCGGGAAGCGCAGCAGCGCGCTCACCGCCTGCTCCACCTCGCCGGCGCGGCCCGCAGTCATGGCGCGCACCTCGACCGGCTCGTCGCCGAAGAGCGCGCGCGCGGCGTTGATGCAGTACACGCCGATGTCGTAGAGCACGCCGCCGCCCGTCCCGCGCCGCACGCGGATGTTGCCCGGCACGACCTGCATGGTGAAGTCGGCGCTGAACAGGCGCGGCTCGCCCAGGCGCCCGGAGCGCGCGATCGCGATCGCCTCGAGGTTGGCGCGCTCGAAGTGCAGGCGGTAGGCCACCATCAGGCGCACGCCGGCCTCGCGCGCGGCGCGGTCCATCCGCGCGCACTCTTCCTCGGTGAGCGCCATCGGCTTCTCGCAGAGCACGTGCTTGCCGGCGCGCGCGGCGCGCACTGCGTACTCGCAGTGCAGGCTGTTCGGCAGCGCGATGTAGACGGCGTCCACGTGGCGCAGGCATTCGTCGAGCTCGTCGTAGGCGTAGGCGCGCTCGACGCCGTACCGCTCCGAGAGCGTGCGCCGCTTGACCGGGTCGCCGGAGACCAGCGCCGCGAGGCGGGAGTTGCGCTTCGCGTTGGCGAAGGCCGGCAGCACCGCGACCTGGGCGATGTGCCCGAGGCCGATGACCGCGTAGCGCACCTGGGGCTTCGGCATCGCGCTACTCCGGCTCCGAGACCTTCTTCAGCACGCCGCCGGACTGGTGCTCGCGCAGGCAGAGCGCGAGGTCGCCCAGCGACACGATGCCCACCGGCGTGTCGTCGTCGCCGGTCACGACCAGGCGGCGCACCTGGCGCGCCTCCATCAGCTCGCAGGCCGCCTCGATGTCGCTGTCGGCGGGGCAGGCGAGGACTTCCTTCGTCATCACCTCGTCCACGTGCGTGCGGTTGGGGTCGAGGCCGCGCGCCACCGCGCGCACCGTGATGTCGCGGTCGGTGATGATGCCCACCAGCCGGCTCGGCTCGGCGCACACCGGCAGCGAGCCGATGTCCTGCGACGCCATCTTCTTCGCCGCCTCGGCGAGCGTCGCGCCCGGCGCGATGGTCTGGATCGCGCCCGTCATGATGTTGCTAAGCCGCATGGCGCCTCTTCGTCCGGCTCGCGCGCTTCGCCTGCCTCGCGGGCGCCTTTTTCTCGACGCTCTTGCGCAGCAGTCCCATCAGGTCGATGACTTCGGCGCCGGCCTTTTCGCGCCCTTCCTTCGCCGGCGCGGTGATCTCCTCGGTCTGCCCGGCCTTCACCTTCTCCTCGATGCGGGCGAGCAGGTCTTCGCGGTAGGTGTCCTTGTACTTCTCGGGCTTCCATTCGTCGGCCATGTCGTCGATGAGGCGCAGGGCGAGATCGAGCTCTTTCGCCGTCGGCTTGTGGTGCTTCAGGCTCGAGAGATCCAGATCCTCGGCGCTGCGCAGCTCGTCCGGATAGCGCAGGGTGTTCATCACCAGCACGTCCTCCTGCGGGAATACCGCCGCCAGGTACTGGCGCGTGCGGATCACCACGGTGGCGACGCCCACCTTGCCGGCCTTGCGCAGCGCGTCGCGCAGCAGCGCATAGGCCTTCTCGCCGCGCTTTCCGGGCGCGAGGTAGTAGGGCGTCTCGTAGAAGCGCGGCGCGATGTCCTTCGCGTCCACGAAGGCGAGGATCTCGACGGTCTTGCTCGCCTCGACGTTGGCGCGCCGGAAATCCTCGTCGGAGAGCACGACGTACTTGCCGTCCTCGTACTCGTAGCCCTTGACGATCTCGGCCCACGGCACGTCCTCGCCGGTGGCCTTGTTGTAGCGCTTGTAGCCGACCGGGGCGAGGTCGCGCTTGTCGAGCATGGTGAGGTCGAGCTCGGTGGAGCGCTTCTCGGCCGAGAAGAGCTCCACCGGCACGTTGACGAGCCCGAAGCTGATCGCCCCCTTCCAGAGGCCGCGCGCCATGGGAAGGCTCCTAGTGCTTCGCCATGCCCTCGAGGAGCGTCGCGAGGTCGTCCGCGTGCTCCTCTTCCTTGGCGAGGATCTCCTCCATCAGGCGCCGCGTGGTGATGTCCTTCGTGCCGAAGTATTCCGCCATCTCGCGGTAGCTGTCGATGGCGATGCGCTCGGCGACGAGGTCTTCCCGGATCATGTCCTCGAGCGAGTCGCCCTCGACGTACTCGGCGTGGCTGCGCGTGGCGAGCCCCTCGGGGGAGAAGTCCGGCGCGCCGCCGAGCTGCGTGATGCGCTCGGCGATCCGGTCTGCGTGCGCCTGCTCCTCGGCGGCGTGCTCCTGGAATTCGGCGGCCACGCTCTCGGCGTGGATGCCCTTCGCCATGAAGTAGTGCCGCTTGTAGCGCAGCGTGCAGATGATCTCCGTGGCGAGCGCCTCGTTCAGCAGCTTCACCACGACGTCGCGGTCGGCCTGGTACCCGGGAGTGACCGCGCCCTGCGCGATGTGCTCCCGGGCCCGGCGGCGCAGCGTCTCGATGTCGGAGAGAAAGGCTCCCTTGTCGGACGGGACCGCGCTCATGCTATCGCCGCTTCGCCATGCCGCTGGACGAGCCGGTCGAGGAAGAAGGCTTCGCCGCCGCGAGCGCCTGGTCGCGCTTCGCCTTGGCTTCGTTCTCGCACGCCGACTTCTCCTTGCCCTTCTGGTCGTCGCAGCGCTCCTTGGCGACGTCGTAGTCGGCCTCGGCCTTCGCCTTGGCGACCTTGTACTGCGCGTTGCCGGACTTGTCGTCGCGCGCGTCGAGCTCGGCCTTGGCGACTTTCTCCCGGCCTTTCGCTTCCTTCATGCAGACGTCCTTGGCGTTGCCCTTCATGGGATCGCACTTCGCCTTGTCGGCCTTGTAGGTTGCTTCGATGCGCTCCTTTTCGGCCTTGTGCATGTCGCGCGCGCTGTCCGCCGCCTGCGCCGTGCCGGCGAAGGCGAGTGCGACGGCGGCCGCGAGGCCGCAGAGTTTGAGATTCATGTGAGCTCCTAGAGAAATGAATGGATGCCCGGAATTCTGCAAAGCACGTGCCCGGGGCAGCGGGCACGTGCCTTCGCAAACGCTCCGACGACGCCGCTAGGGCCTGCGCAGCAGGCCGGCGACCAGCGACACCAGGAACAGGACCACGAACACGACGAACAGGATCTTCGCGATTTCCGCCGCGCCGGCCGCGATACCGGTGAAACCGAACACTGCGGCGATGATTGCCACGATGAAGAATGCAAGCGCCCAGCTGAGCATGACTGATGACTCCTACGAATTGAGGGTTGATGCCCCCGTCGCCGGAGCAAACTCCATGCCGTGCCCGCGCATGTAACTCGCGGCGCCGGCGCTTGTACAAATTGCGCTGCGCCGCGCTCGGCTTCGTCGATGCGCCTCTACAGCGTGTCGCGGCACGGCTCCTGCAGCGTAGCGTGCATGCCTACAGTCGGCGAAGTTCCGGCGCTGCTCTGGCTCGCGCGCCCGGACATGTCCTGCGAGTACCGCAGCCGCCAGTGGCGCGAGTACACCGGCGCGCTCGACGTCGCCTGCCCGCTGTGGGCCGACAGCGTGCACCCGGAGGACCTGGCGCGCTGGCTGGAGACCTGCCTGCGGGCCTTCGACGCGCGCGCGCCCTACGAAGTGCAATACCGCTTGCGGCGCCGCAACGCCGAGTACCGCTGGTTCCTCGAGCGCGCCGTGCCGCGCTACGACGCGCGCGGCGCCTTCGTCGGCTACGCGGGCGCTTGCATCGAGATGGACCGTCCTGCCTAGGCATGCGCTTTGCAAGAACGGGCACGCATTCCCCGAATTCCGACGACTTTCTACAAGGAGACGACGCATGAACTGGGACCGGATCCAGGGCAACTGGAAGCAGCTGAAGGGCGAGATGAAGCAGCGCTGGGGCAAGCTGACGGACGACGAGTTCGACCAGATGGCCGGCAGCCGCGACAAGCTCGTCGGCAAGATTCAGGAGCGCTACGGCTGCGCCCGCGACGAGGCGGAGCGGCAGGTGAACGAGTGGGAGCCGCGCGTATGAGGCACGCGCGGATGAGGCAGGTCCTCTTTGCCGCCGCTGTCGCGACCGCATCGCTGCTCGGCGCCTGCGCCACCAGCACCGAGACCGGCCAGAAGGAGACCACCGGCCAGTACATCGACGACGCCACCGTGACCGCGAAGGTGAAGACCGCGATCGCGACCGACGTCGGCGTGAAGGCCGCCTCGAACGTCAACGTCGAGACCAGCCAGGGCGTGGTGCAGCTCTCCGGCTTCGCCGACTCGAGCGATCAGGCGAGCCGCGCCGTGGCCGCGGCGCAGAAGGTGAACGGCGTGCGCTCGGTGAAGAACGACATCCGGGTCAAGTAGGAGACGCATCCGATGCGGCCGGCCTTGCTTTGCGTAGGGCTGGTCGCTCTGGCCGCCTGCGCGCAGACGCCGCCGAAGGCCGAGCCGCCGGCGACGCCGCCGCAGGAGCCGCTGGTGCGCGGCAACGAGGTGCGCCTGCTCGTCGACGGGCCGCAGACGCACGGCGCGATGCTCGAGGCCATGGCGCGCGCGCGCGGCAGCATCGACGTCGAGACCTACATCCTCGAGGACGGCGAGGTCGGCGCCAAGTTCGCCGACATGCTCGAGCGCAAGGCGCGCGAGGGCCTCGCGGTCAACCTGCTCTACGACGCGATCGGCTCCTTCGGCACCTCGCGGGAGTATTTCGAGCGCCTGAAGGCTGCCGGCGTGCGGGTGTGCGAGTTCAATCCGGTCAACCCGGCCAAGACCCAGCCGAAGAACACCGACCTCAACAACCGCGACCACCGCAAGATCACGGTGGTCGATGGCCGCATCGCCTTCACCGGCGGCATCAACATCGCGGAGGCCTACTCGGCCGGCTCGCTGACCGCGCGCAGGAGCGGGCATCACGACCATGCCGAGGACGTGAAGCGCGGCTGGCGCGACACCGACGTCCAGGTCGAGGGGCCGGTCGTGGCGCAGTTCCAGCAGCTCTTCATGAAATCGTGGCAGGCGCAGCACTGCCCCGCGCCCGGGCAGGCGCGCTACTTCCCGAAGCTCGAGCCGCGCGGGACGAAGATGGCGCGCGTCGTGGCGAGCGATCCCGCGCACGACCGCAGCGAGATGTATGCCGCGCTGCATCATGCGATCCGCAACGCGCGCAGCCGCGTCTGGCTCACCATCGGCTACTTCGTCCCCGACCCCGAGACGCTGCAGATCCTGCAGGAGGCGGCGCGCCGCGGCGTGGACGTGCGCCTCGTGCTGCCGGGCTTCAGCGACTTCTGGGCGCCGGTCTACGCCGGGCGCTCGAACTACGAGGCGCTGCTCGAGGCGGGCGTCAGGATCTACGAGTGGCGCAGCGCGCTCATGCACGCCAAGACCGCGGTGATCGACGGGCAGTGGTCGAGCGTCGGCTCGACCAACGTCGACTGGCGCAGCTTCGTGCACAACTACGAGGACGACCTGCTGGTGTTCGACGCCGCGTTCGGGCGTGAAATGGAGAAGCGCTATCTCCTCGACGTGCAGGCGTCCACGCCGATCGATCCGCAGAAATGGGCGCACCGCGGCCCGGTCGAGCGCGCCAAGGAGGCGCTCGCCCGGGCCTGGCAGTACTTCCTCTAGCCGAGGTTCTTCCCGGCGAATTCCCAGTTCAGCCGGTTCTCGATGACCGCGGAGAGGTAGCGCTCGCGCTGGTTGCGATAGTCCACGTAGTAGGCGTGCTCCCAGACGTCCAGCGTGAGCAGGCAGCGCACGCCGTGCGCCATCGGCGTGTCGGCGTTCGAGGTCGTGACGATCTCGAGCCTGCTGTCCTTCTTCACGAGCCAGGCCCAGCCGCTGCCGAACTGGGCGCTCGCGGCGGCGGCGAGCTTCTGGCAGAACGCATCGTAGGTGCCGAAGTCCTTCTCGATCTGGCGCAGCAGCGCGCCCGAGGGCCGGCCGCCCTTCGGCGAGAGCGAGTGCCAGTAGAAGTCATGGTTCCATGCCTGCGCGGCGTTGTTGAAGAGCTTGCCGGAGCTCGCGCGCACGATGTCCTCGAGCGTGCGGCCCTGCACCGGATGCTCCTGCAAGAGCTGGTTCATCGTGTCCACGTACTTGCGGTGGTGCTTGCCGTGGTGCAGCTGCAGCGTCTCGGCCGAGATGACCGGGGCGAGCGCGTCCTCCGCGTAGGGAAGCGGGGGAAGATCGAAATGCGGGGCGTTGATCGCCCGTGCGGCGGATGTGGCCATGCGAAGCCCTCCTGTTCGTTGAGAAATGGATCAGACCGCGGCGAGCGGCGTGCGCGGGTCGAAGTCGCGCCAGTCGCCGTCGCGCCAGTCGCCCTGCGCGCGGCCGATGTCGCGCGCGCCGTAGCGGCGCAGCACCGTCACCGCGCGCTCTTCCATGCCGGGCCGGTCGACGCAGGCGGCGATCATGCGCCCGCCCGGGCCCTCGGCCGGGTGCTCGCGCGTGGCGTTCGCCCGGTTGCCGTGGCGCACCTTCGACATCGCGCCGAAGAAAGAGCCGACGTATGCGCCCAAGCCCGCGCCGATGAGCGCGATCACCGAGCCGTACGCCGCGCTCGCCAGGCTTCCGATCACGAGCCCCGCGGCGGCGCCGACGACTGCGCCGAGCACCGCGCCCCAGCCGGCGTGCCGCGAGCCTTCGTCGCTGTCCGCATCGCCGCCGAGCGGATGGCGGTCGTGCTGCCCCGGCGGCGTGACGTAGAACGAGCTGGTTTCCTCCGGCGCGAAGCCTTCCCGCCTCAGGTTGGCGAGCGCGGCGTCCGCGTCGATCGAGCGGTCGAACCTTCCTGCGACGATTCGCGACATGGCGGTCTCCTTGTCCTTGCCGTGCGTGCCTATGCCCGCGCGATGCGGCCCGCGCGCATGTCGGCGCGGCGCACATCGACGCTGGGCATGCGCATCAGCGCCCGGTACTTGGTGATGGTGCGCCGCGCGACGCGCAGGCCCTGCTGCGCGAGCAGCCGCGCGAGCTCGGCGTCGGAGAGCGGCGCGCGCGGGTCCTCCGCGGCGATCAGCTCCTTCATCACCGCGCGCACCGCGGTGGCGGAGGCGGCGCCGCCGCTCTCGGTGGCGAGCCGGCGCGAGAAGAAATGCTTGAACTCGAACAGCCCGCGCGGCGTCGCCATGTACTTGTTGTTGGTGACGCGGCACACCGTGGACTCGTGCAGCCCGAGCTCGCCTGCGATCAGCTTGAGCGTGAGGGGCTTCATGGCGACTTCGCCGTACTCGAAGAAGCCGCGCTGGCGCGCGACGATGGCGTCGGCGACGCGCTGGATGGTGGCGAAGCGCTGCTCGATCGAGCGCAGCAGCCAGCGCGCCTCCTGCAGGTGGCGCGTGAGCGACTGGTTGGAGCCGCGCCCCTGCAGCGCGTCCGCGTAGGCGCGGTTCAGGCGCACGCGCGGCAGCGAGGCCGGGTTGATGGTCGCGACCCAGCGCTCCCGGTGCTTGCGCACCAGCACGTCCGGCACGACGTAGCGCGCCTCCTGCGGCCCGAAGCGGTGCCCGGGCTTGGGATCGAGCGACTTGATGAGGGCGCGCGCCACGTGCAGCGCCTTCTCGTCGCAGCCGACCGCGTGCTGCAGGCGCGCCCATTCGCGGTTCGCGAGCAGGTTGAGGTGGCCGCGCACGATCGCGAGCGCCACTTCGCGCCCGGCCGTCGCGGGCGGCAGCGCGTCGAGCTGCAGGCGCAGGCATTCCTCGAGCGTGCGGGCGCCGACGCCGGTCGGGTCGAGGCTCTGCACGAGGTGCAGCGCAGCGGAGAGCTCCTCGGGCCGCACGTCGTACTCCGGCGGCACGAGCGCGGCGAGCTCCTCCAGCGGCAGCTTGAAGTAGCCGTCGTCATCGAGGCTGTCGATCACCATGTGCGCGAGCGCGCGGTCGCGCTCGCCCATGGGCGAGATCAGCAGCTGCTCGCGCAGGTGCTCCTGCAGCGTTTGCGGCGCCTCGCCGATCCCGGACCATTCCTCCTGGTCGCGATCGCTGGGCGCGGAGTGCGAGGCCTCGGGCGTGTAGGGCACCTCGTAGGGCGCCTCGTCGCGCGGCGCGGGCGGCGGCGCGTCCGGATTTTCCTCGAGGAACGGATTGGAGGAGAGCGCCTCGTCCATCTCCTGCTGGAACTCGAGCGCCGACATCTGCAGCAGGCGCAGCGCCTGCTGGACCTGCGGGGTTAGCGTGAGGTGCTGGCGCAAGCGCAGCGCAATAGCGGGACCCATGTGGCTCCTTTGGTTGGGTGCTTTTCTGCAAGACCTATGCCAGTCGCTGTCCGTCGGACAGACAGGGGGAAGGGCCGGCGACGGGCCCTGTAAGAGTTTCTTGCGGGCGTAGCAATTACCGTTCGGGCGCGCGCTTTGCTGAATCGGGCTCGACATGGCTGACCGCCTCGAGCGCTATCGCGAAATGCGCGACTTCCGGCAGACGCCGGAGCCGCGCGGACAGAGGGTCATTCCCAGAGGAAAAAGACGCGGGTATTACGTGCAGCGGCATGCCGCGCGGCGGCTGCACTACGACTTCCGCCTCGAGCTGGACGGCGTGCTGAAGAGCTGGGCGGTGCCGAAGGGGCCCAGCCTCGATCCCGCGCAGCGGCGCCTCGCGGTGCAGACCGAGGACCACCCGCTCGAGTACGGCGAATTCGAGGGCGTCATCCCGGAAAAGCAGTACGGCGCGGGCGACGTGCTGCTCTGGGACCGCGGCGAATGGTTCCCGGAAGACCCCGATCCCGCCGCTGCGCTGAAGAAGGGGCGGCTGCATTTCCGCCTCGAGGGCGAAAAGCTCGCGGGAAGCTGGGTGCTCACCCGCATCCGCGGCGAGGAAGACAAGCCGCAATGGCTCCTCATCAAGCGCGACGACGAGGCGGCGCGGCCCGACGAGGGCGACATCACGCTCGAGCGTCCCGAGAGCGTGAAGCGCCCGCCGAAGCGCACGCGCCGCGCGGCGAAGGCGGCGCTGCCGCAGTTCATCGCGCCGCAGCTCGCCACGCTCGTGACCGAGCCGCCGCACGCCAAAGAGAGCGAATGGATCTACGAGATCAAGTACGACGGCTACCGCATGCTTGCGCGGCTGGACGGCGGGCGCGTGCAGCTCTTTACCCGCTCGGGGAAGGACTGGACGGCGAAGCTGCCCTCGCTGGCGAAGGAACTGGAGGGAATGAAACTGAAAGGCGCGTGGCTCGACGGCGAGATCATCGTTCCGGGCGAGGGCGGCCGCTCCGACTTCCAGGCGCTGCAGAACGCCTTCGAGGGCGGCAACGACCGGCGCGTGGTCTATTTCGTCTTCGATGCGCCGTTCCTGGACGGGAAGGACCAGCGTACGCTGCCTCTCACGGACAGGAAGAAGCGCCTCGCCTCCGTGTTTGCCGGAAAAGCTCTTGCGCAGGTCAAGCTGAGCGAGCACCTGTCGGGAAACGCGCGCGAGGTGCTCGAGCAGGCCTGCAAGCTCGGGCTCGAGGGGCTGATCGGCAAGCAGGCGCACGGCGTCTACTTCTCCGGCCGCTCGAAGGGCTGGATCAAGCTCAAGTGCCGCGCGCGCCAGGATTTCGTGATCGCGGGCTACACGCCGCCCGGCGGCTCGCGGCACGGCTTCGGCGCGCTGCTCGTGGGTCTGTTCGACCGCGCGGGCAAGCTGCGCTTCGCCGGCAAGGTCGGCACCGGATTCGACGACGCGCTGCTGCGTTCGCTCACGAAGCGCCTCGCCGCGATCCGGCGCGACGACTCCCCGCTCGCAGACCCGCCGCGCGAGAAGGGCGTGCAGTGGGTGCGGCCGGTGCTCGTGGCGGAGATCGCCTACGCCGAGCGCACCAAGGACGGCATCCTCCGCCAGGCGTCCTTCATGGGGCTGCGCGAGGACATCAACGCGAAATCGGTCGGCGAGGAGAAGCCGCAGCCGCCGCCCGCGCCGAAGGGCGAGGACCGCGTCCGCGGCGTGCGCATCTCCCACCCGGATCGCGTCCTGTGGCGCGACGAAAACATAGACAAGCTGGCGTACGCACGCTATTGCGACGAGGTGGGCGACTGGCTGCTGCCGCACGTGAAGGACCGGCCGCTCACGCTGGTGCGCTGCCCCGACGGCGTCGGCGGGCAGTGCTTCTACCAGCGGCACCTGCTGATGGGCGCGAGCCCCGGCGAGCTGAGGACGGTGAAGCGCGAGCGCTCGAGCAAGGGCGCCTACATCTATGCGAGCACGCTCGAGGCGCTGGTGAGCGCGGTGCAGAACGGCGCGATCGAGTTCCACACCTGGGGCGCGACGGTGCCGCGCATCCACGAACCCGACCGCATCACCATCGACCTCGACCCGGGCCCGGGCGTCTCCTGGAAGCGGCTTCTCGAGGCCACCCGGCTGACGCGGACGCTCCTCGACCAGCTCGGCTTGAGGAATTTCGTGAAGACGACGGGCGGGAAGGGGATGCACGTGGTTTTCCCGATCGCGCGCGGGCCCGGCTGGGACGAGGTCAAGGACTTCGCCCACCGCATCGCGCTCACCCTGACGCGCGCCCGGCCGGACCTTTTCCTCGCGGTCATGTCGAAGCAGAGGCGTGCCGGAAAGGTCTTCGTGGACTACCTGCGCAACTCCGAGACGGCGAGCGCCGTCGCGGCGTATTCGGCTCGCGCGCGCCCCGGCGCCATGGTTTCCACGCCGCTCGCCTGGGACGAGCTCGACGGCGACGACCCGCGCGGGCGCTTCACGGTCCGCAGCGTGCCGCAGCGCCTCGCGCGGCTGCGCGCCGACCCGTGGAAGGATTACGGCTCGGTGCGCCAGAAGATCACCGCGAAGATGCGGCAGTCTTTGTCGGGCTGAGAAGACGCAGGACGCCGCTCTACACCGCGTCTCTACTAGGGAGCGGCGCTGGTACGCAAGTTGCGTGCCGACGGAAACCTTGAAACTTTTTCCAGGAAGACATCGCCCGTGCCCCATCTTTTGCTGGTAGACGACGATCCCGAGCAGCTCGAGTGGCTCTCCGAGATGGCCAAGGCGGAGGCCTTCACCGTGGCGACCGCCGATTCGCTGCGCAACGCCCGCATCCAGATGACACGGCTGCAGCCCGACGTGCTCCTGACGGACCTGCAGCTGCCCGACGGCCACGGCATGGAGCTCGTGAACGACCTCGAGTCGCGCGAATCGACCGAGCTCGTGCTGATCACCGGCCACGCCAGCGTCGAGAGCGCGGTGGAGGCGCTGCGCGCCGGCGCCACCGACTACCTGGTGAAGCCGGTGGACACCGAGCGCCTGCGCGCGATCCTGCGCCGCGTGCCGCGCGCCGGCGAGCTGCGCCAGGAAATCGGCGAGCTGCGCGACGAGCTGAGGAAGCTCGGCCGCTTCGGGCACATCCTCGGCTCCTCGGCGCCGATGCAGAAGCTCTACGACCAGCTCGGCCGCGTCGCGCCCACCTCGGCGACGGTGCTGCTCGTGGGCGAGAGCGGCACCGGCAAGGAGCTCGCCGCGCAGACCATCCACGACCTCAGCCGCCGCAAGCGCTCGCCGTTCCTGCCGCTCAACTGCGGCGCGGTGTCGCCGCAGCTGATCGAGAGCGAGCTCTTCGGCCACGAGAAGGGCAGCTTCACCGGCGCCGACCGCCAGCACAAGGGCTACTTCGAGCGCGCGCACGGCGGCACGCTGTTCCTGGACGAGATCACCGAGATGCCGCAGGAGCTGCAGGTGAAGCTGCTGCGCGTGCTGGAGACCGGCCAGTTCATGCGCGTGGGCACGACCACCCCGATGAGCGCCGACGTGCGCCTCATCGCCGCGACCAACCGCAATCCCGAGGCCGCGGTCGCCGACGGCAAGCTGCGCGAGGATCTCTACCACCGGCTGAACGTGTTCCCGATCTCAATGCCGCCGCTGCGCGAGCGCGGCACCGACATCGAGCTGCTGGCGCAGCACTTCCTCGACCTGCTGAACAAGCAGGAGAGCGCCTCGAAGTCGTTCGCGCCGCCGGCGATCGCCGCGCTCTACGCGCACAGCTGGCCGGGCAACGTGCGCGAGCTGAAGAACTACGTGCAGCGCGCGTTCATCCTCGCCGACGAGGTGATCGACGCCGACCTGGCGCCGGCCGCGGTCACCGCGCCCGAGACCGCGCCGCTCCTCACGGTGCGCGTGGGCACGACCCTCGACGACGTCAGCAGGCGCCTGATCGAGGCCACGCTCGCCGAGTGCGGCAGCAAGCGCAAGGCCGCCGACATGCTCGGCATCAGCCTGAAGACCCTCTACAACCGCCTCGCCGCCTACAAGGCGAGCGACGGCGCCGCGCTCGACGAGGACGACGACGAGGTCAAGTCCGGGAGCTACGACGAGCGCCGCCCGGCGGCCTGACTCTTGCTAACGCTTCATCGTTCGCTGAATTCGTCATCGCTACAGACGCCCAACCGGAGACAGACATGGCTGCAGAAACGACCAGGACCGCCCAGGCGCAAGCCGACCGCAACATCGACCGCATGAGCCAGTCCGCGCACCAGGCGGTGGACCGCGCCGCCGGCGCCGCGCAGCAGGTGGCCGACAGGCTGAACGAGCACGCCGAGCGCATCACCGACAAGGGCGAGGAGCTGCTCGCCATGAAGGACGACTGGATCGAGACCGCGCGCGACTACGTGCGCGAGAAGCCGTTCGCCGCGCTCGGCATGGCGCTGGCGGCGGGCTACCTGCTGCACATGATCACGCGCTCCAGGTAAGAGCGGGATGGCCGCGGTTCCCAAGGCGCCGGGGCTGACCGAGCTCCTGGGGCGCACGCTGTCGGAGACGCGCGCGCTCGTCTCGGACTATGCGGAGCTCGCGGTCCTCGACGCGCGCAGCGCCGCGATCCGCCTGGCCTGGCTCCTCGGCAGCGGCCTCATCGTCGCCGTGCTCGTGGTCACCGCGTGGATGGCCGGGATCGCGGCCGCCATTACCTGGATGTGGGGCGAAGGCGTGTCCTGGCCGGCCGCGATCGGCATCGCCGCGTTCGTCAACCTGGTCGGCGCCGCGGTCCTGGTGTGGTGGATGCGCAGCCTCGTGGTCGAGCTGCCCTTCACCGCGCTCCTGCGCCAGCTGAAAGGCGAGCCGCCGCATGCACCCTGATCCCGAGATCGCAGAGGTCGAGGCGCGCCTTGCGCGCCGGCGCGAGCGCCTCGAGCACACGCTCCACGAGACCGGGCAGCGCGCGCTGAAAACGCTCGCGTCGCCCGCCGTGATGGTGGGCGTCGTGGCGCTCGGCTTCCTGGCCGGCGCGGGCGTGAGCCGGCGCCGCCTCGGCGGCGTCGCGAAGCGCGAGAAGGCGGAGAAGACCGGCTGGGCGGGCGTCGCGCTCTCGGCGGCGATGTGGCTCGTCAAGCAGCAGTTCGGCGGCCCGGCGCAGATCGCGCAGCTCATCCTCTCGCGCGTGAAGAAGAAGTCGCCGCATCCCGACAGCGTGCGCGCGCTGCCGGTCACTCGCGCGCCACACGCCTACCGCTGATTGCACTATAGAAATCGGCGCCGCGGGCCGCTAGGCTCGAAGCGCTGATGAACGTCCTCCACCGGCTCGCGCGCGCCGCGGATCTCGCCTTCGGCGTGGTCGCCGCGCTCGGCGCCATCACGCTCTGGGGCTGGGCGCTCGGGCTGCCTCGCCTGCGCGACCTGGGCGCCGATTTCCCGCCGATGCCGCCCTCGGCGTCGCTCGCCTTCGTGCTGCTCGCGGCAAGCTATTTCGCCTCGCAGCGCGGCAGGCGGCGCGACTCGTATGCCTGCGCCGCGCTGGCGGGCCTCATCGCGCTGGCGGCGCTCGCGCAGGAGGTGATCGGCATCGGCATCGCGCGGGAGTTCGGCGCAGCGCCGGCCGCCGCGATCACGCTGCTTCTCCTCGCGTTCGCGGCGCCGCTCGCCGACGATCCGCGCATCCTGCGCGTTCCGGCGAACAGCCTCGTCGCCTGCGTCGCCGCGGCGGTGGCGTTCTTCGCGCTCCTCGGTCTCTCGCTTCGCCTGCTGCGCCTCGACCTCGCGGCGCCGCTCCTCGGCTTCTCGGCGGCGGAGGCGTTCGCGAGCCTTTTCGCCGCGATCGGCCTCGCCGCCGGCCGGCCGAGCGAATGGCTCCTCGACACGCTCTCGAGCCGCCGCACCGGCGCGGTGGTGACGCGCTGGCTGCTGCCGGCGGCCTTCGGCGTGCCGCTCGTCGTCGGATGGCTGCGCATCCTCGCCGAGCGGCACGGGCTCTTCAGCGAGGCGTTCGGCCTCGCGGCCTTCACGCTCCTCATGATCGGCCTCTTCAGCGCGCTCGTCCTCTGGGTGGCGCGCACGCTCGATCGCATCGCCGCGCAGCGGGCGCAGGCCGAGGAGCAGGCCGAGGAGCAGCGCGAGTGGCTGCAGGTAACGCTCGCGAGCATCGGCGACGGCGTGATCGCCACCGATGCCGCCGGGCGCGTGCGCTTCCTGAACGCGGCGGCGCAGCGCCTCACCGGATGGCGCGCGGCCGAGGCGGCCGGCCGGCCCTTCACCGACCTGCTGCAGCTCTTCGACGAGCGCAGCGGCGCCGCGGTCGAGTGCCCGCTGCACCCGGCGCTGCAGCTTCGCGTCGCGATGTCGGCGGGCGGCGAGCCGGCGCTGCGCGCGCGCGACGGCACGGTGCGCGCCGTGGACATCAACGCCGCGCCGATCCTCGACCCGGGAAACAACGGCCTGCTCGGCGCGGTGCTCGTGCTGCGCGAGGCCGCGGCGCAGAGGAAGGCCGAGCGCGCGATGCGCGAGGCCTACACGGAGCTCGACCAGCGCGTGGTGCGCCGCACCGCGGCGCTCGAGCGCGCGAGCAGCGCCCTGCGCGAGAGGAACGCGCTCCTGAACGCGATCACGACGAGCACGCCCGACCTGATCTACGCGAAGGACCGGCTCGGGCGCACGCTGATGGCGAACCCGGCCTGGCTGAACGCAACGGGCGGCGCGGACGCCGATCCGGAGCTGGACGCGAACGACCGGCTGGTCCTCGAGGGCGGCGAGGCGGTGAGCATCGAGCAGTCGCTCAGCACCCCGAGCGGCGAGCGCATCTACCTCGCGACCAAGTCGCCGCTGCGCGACGAGCAGGGGCGCATCATGGGCCTCATCGGCGTCGCGACCGACATCACCGAGCGCAAGCGCGCGCAGGGCGAGCTCGAGAAGCTCGTCGTCGCGGAGCAGCGCCTGCGCGCGGAGGCCGAGCGCGCCAACCGCGCGAAGGACGAGTTCCTCGCCATCGTGTCGCACGAGCTGCGCTCGCCGCTGAACGCGCTGCGCGGCTGGAGCCACCTGCTGCTCACCACCAAGCCGCTCGAGCCTTCCCTCATCGACCGCGCGGCGAAGGCGATCAAGCGCAACGTCGACCACCAGACGCGGCTGATCGACGATCTCCTCGACACCTCGCGCATCGTGAGCGGCAAGCTGAACATCGAGCGCCGCGTGGTGAACCTGGTCGAGATCGTCTCGACCGCGCTCGACGCGGCGCGGCCGGGCGCGGCGGCGAAGGCGGTCGAGCTGCGCTTCCGCCCGGGCGACCCGGCGGTGATGGTGGTCGGCGACTCGGGCCGCCTGCAGCAGCTCGCGTCGAACCTGCTCTCCAACGCGGTGAAATTCACGCCCGACCGCGGCACGGTCGAGGTCGTGCTGCTGCGGCACGCCGAGCGCGTGCAGCTGCAGGTGAAGGACAACGGCGTCGGCATCTCGCCGGAGTTCCTGCCGCACGTCTTCGACCGCTTCACGCAGGCCGACACTTCGGCCGCGCGGCGCGCGGGCGGCCTCGGCATCGGGCTCGCGCTGGTGCGCCACATCGCGCTGCTGCACGGCGGCCAGGTGCGCGCCGAGAGCGCGGGCGTCGGCCGCGGCGCGAGCTTCACGGTGGACCTGCCGGCCGCCCCGGCGAGCGCGGCGCTGAGCGTCGCGGGCAGCCCGCCGGCGCAGGAGCGCCGGCGCACGCCCGACGGCGCGCTCTCCGGCATGCGGGTCTGGGTCGCGGACGACGACGTCGACGCGCACGAGGTCGTGCAGCTCACCCTCGGGCAGACCGGAGCCGTGGTCGAGACCTTCTCCTCCGGCGGCGAGCTCGTCGCCGCGCTCCAGCGCACGCTTCCCGAGCGCCCGCCCCACGTTCTCCTGATCGACCTCGCGATGCCGGGCGAGGACGGCTTCGAGGCGCTGCGCCGCGTGCGCGCAGTGGAGCTCGGCTGCGGCGCCGACCCCGTGCCGGCGATCGCCTTCACCGCATTCACCCAGATCGAGCGCGAGCGCCTCGTCGCCGCAGGCTTCTCCGACCGCGTCGACAAGCCGGTCGTCCCGGAGCGCCTCATCGCCGCGATCCGCGCCGCCGTGCGCGAGCGGCGCCAGCGCGCCGCCGCCGCCCAGGGCGGCTAGTCCCTTTTTCCCGTCAGGGGCTCGTCGAGCCGAGGGGCGGGCAGACCTCCTCGAGCGGCTTGCGCTCGGCGTCGACGCCGAGGAAGGCGGCGACGAGCGCGGCGCCGCACATGAGGGCGGCGGCGAAGGAGTAGGCGCCGGCGAGCGCGGCGCGGCTGCCGCTCTCGATCATCGCGCCGAAGAGCGGCGGCCCGGCGAAGCCGCCGAGCGCGGTGCCGAGGGCGTAGAAGATCGAGATCGCGATGGCGCGCATCTCGAGCGGAAACACTTCGCTCACGGTGAGGTAGGCGGCGCTGGCGGCAGCGGAGGCGACGAAGAAGATCGCGCTCCAGCACAGGGTGAGCGAGGCCGGGCCCAGGGCGCCGGCGGCGAACGCTTCGCCGGTCGCGAAGAGCGCGATGCCGGACAGCGCGTAGGTGAGCGCGATCATGACGCGCCGCCCGACGGCGTCGAAGAGCCGGCCGAGGACCAGCGGGCCGAGGAAGTTGCCGACCGCGAACGGGAAAAGGTAGTAGCCGACCGCGGCTTCGGGAACGGCGAAGAAGCGCGTCAGCACGAGCGCGTAGGTGAAGAAGATGGCGTTATAGAAAAAGGCCTGCGCGGCCATCAGCGCGAGGCCGAGCAGCGTGCGCCGGCGATAGTGGCCCGCGAGCAGCCGCACGATCTCGATCCACGGAATCGAGAAGAGCGGCCGCATCGCGGCTCCGGGCGCGCAGGGCGGCAGCGCGCCGCCGACTGCTCGTTCGATCCCGGTCACGACTGCATCGGCCTCCGCGGCGCGGCCGTGCATCAGCAGCCAGCGCGGGCTCTCGGGCACGTGGCGGCGCACGAGGAGGATGGCGCTGCCGAGGATCGCGCCGAGGCCGAACGCGAGGCGCCATGAGAGGTCGGGATCGAGAAAATTTCCCTGCAATAAGAAAATGCTGAGCGCTGCGCCCAATGCAGCCCCGATCCAGAAACTGCCGTTGATCGCGAGATCGACCGTGCCGCGCAGCCGCGCCGGGATGAGCTCGTCGATGGCCGAGTTGATCGCGGCGTATTCGCCGCCGATGCCGAAGCCGGTGAGGAAGCGGCACGCGGCGAAGGTCGTCAGGCTGAAGGAGAAGGCGGTCAGCACGGTCGCGACGAGGTAGACCGCGAGGGTGGCGAGGAACATGCGCTTGCGCCCCAGGCGGTCGGCGAGGCGGCCGAAGTAAAGCGCGCCGATCACCGCGCCGCCGACATAGGCAGACGCCGCCCAGCCGATCTGCGCAGCGGAGAGCCCGAGCGTGTCGCTCCGCTGCAGCGTCGGGCCGAGGGAGCCGACCACCGTGACCTCGAGGCCGTCGAGCAGCCAGCTCACGCCGAGCGCGATGACCACCCGCCAGTGCCATCCGGACCAGGGCAGGCGGTCGAGGCGCGCCGGCACGTCGCTGCGAACCGCCTCTTGAAGGCGCGGGGAGCCGTCCATATCGTCTTGGACCGGAGAAGGGGGCAAAAGTGACGCGCTGGAAAGCCTCTGGGCTGCACCTGACGATCAGCATCGCGATCGCGGCGTCCGCGCTCGCCTGCATGCTGCTGGTCTGGTACCCCGGCCCGCTCTTCCAGGCGGCCGGCGGCAACGGGCTGCTCTTCCTGCTCGTCGGGGTCGACGTCGTGGTGGGCCCGCTCATCACGCTGATCGTCTTCCGCAGCGGCAAGCCCGGAATGAAGTTCGACCTCGCGATGATCGCGCTCGCGCAGAGCGCGGCGCTCGCGTACGGCGTGCACACCGTCTACCTCGCGCGCCCGGTGTTCATCGTGTTCGTCAAGGATCGCTTCGACGTCGCGCGGGCGGTCGATATTTCGGACGCGGACCTCGCGCAGGGCAAGTACCCGCAATTCCGCGCGTTTCCGCTCGGCCGGCCGCGCCTCGCCTTCGTCGACTGGCCCGACGATCCCAAGGAGCGGGCCAAGCTCGTGGACCTGGCGTTTTCCGCCTCGGCCACCGATCTCTACCAGCTGCCCAGGCTCTTCGTGCCCTACGAGGAGCGCACGAAGGAGGTCCTCAAGCGGGCCTATCCGGTCGAGCGCGTGCGGCAGATCGAGCCGAAGGCGGCCGACGTCATCGATCGCTACCTCGCGCGCAGCGGCCGGCCGCCGGACAGCGTGCGCTTCCTCGACCTGCGCGCGCCGCTCGCCTGGGTCGCGGTGCTGGTGGACGCGAAGACCGCGCAGCCGGTCGAAATGCTGATCTACGACTCGCTGTAGCGCGCAGGGCGGCGCTATAGTGGCGCCATGCCGAAAGCCAAGGTCTCGGATCTCCGCCGGCATTACCCGGACGTGGCGCTGGAGGGCGACTACCCGCCGCTGCGCTTCCAGTCGATCAGGAAGAAGGTGAGCCCCGAGGAATGGCAGGCGCGCGTGGATTGCGCGTGCGCCTATCGCCTGGTGAAGCACTTCGGGATGGACGACCTGATCTACAACCACATCTCGGCGCGCATCCCGGGTACCGAGGATTTCCTGCTCAATCCGTTCGGCCTCACGTACGACGAGATCTGCGCTTCCTCGCTCGTCAAGGTGGACCTGAAGGGCCGGATCCTCTGGCAGCCGGAGTGGCCGAAGGGACTGAGCTATACGATCAACCTCGCCGGCTTCGTCATCCACGGCGCGATCCACGAGGCGAAGCCCGAGATCCAGTGCGTGATCCATACGCACTCGCTCGCCGGAATGGCGGTCGCGAGCCTGAAGCGCGGCCTGCTGCCGATGACGCAGACCGCGATGCGCTTCGCCAAGGTCGCCTACCACGACTACGAGGGCGTGGTGCTCGAGATGGACGAGCGCAAGCGCCTTCTGAAGAACCTCGGCGACTGCGACGTGATGCTGCTTCGCAACCACGGCCCGCTCGCCGTCGGCCGCTCCATTCCCGAGGCGTTCAACAACATGTATCGCCTGGAGCGCGCCTGCCGCGCGCAGCTCCTGGCACAGGGCTGCCAGGATGAGCTGGTGCTGCCCGAAAAGGCCGTCGTGGAAAAGACCGCGCGCATGTACGAGCCGGGCGTGCGGCGCACGATGGGCCACCTCGAGTGGCCGGCGATGCGGCGGCTCGCCGACCGCCTCGACCCGTCCTACAAGACCTGAGCGCGATGCACGTCGTCGAGCAGTACGCCGCCTTCGCCGAATCGCTCCGCAGGGAGGACCTGCCGCCGGAAGTCGTGCACCACGCCAAGCGCGCGGTGATCGACTTGCACGCCGCGGCGTATCCCGGCGCCGTCGCGCCGCCGGCGACGCTCCTCGAGAAGGCGTTCGCGGAGGAAATCGGCCAGGGCAGCTCCTTCCTCTTCCTCGGCAGGAAGGCGACGCCGCGCGCCGCGGCGCTCATCAACGGCGCCGCCGCGCACACCGCGGAGTTCGACGACATTTTCCGCGACGGCATCTACCATCCGGGCGCTCCCACGATCGCCGCGGCCCTGGCCTTGGGCTTCTCGAGGAGGGCGAGCGGCAAGGACTTGCTGCGCGCCGTGGTCGTCGGCTACGAGATCTCGACGCGCATCGGCGCCGCCATGGGGCGCGCGCACTACAAGTACTGGCACAACACCGGGACCATCGGCTGCTTCGGCGCCGCTGCGGCCTGCTCCGAATTGCTGAAGCTCGACAAGGGCCGATTTGCGCACGCGCTCGCAACCGTGGCCACGTTTGCCGCCGGGCTGCAGCAGGCGTTCCGCATGGACTCCATGTCGAAGCCGCTGCACGCCGGGCACGCCGCCGAAGCGGGCCTGACCGCCGCGCTCGCCGCGGCCGAGGGCGTGACCGGCTCGCTCGACATCCTCGAAGGCGAGGCCGGGCTCGGGCGGGCGATGAGCGACAACCCGGACTGGCAGCGCGGCATCGCGACCCTCGGGCGCGACTTCCACATCACGCGCATGACCTTCAAGAACCACGGCTGCTGCGGGCACACCTTCGCCGCGATCGACGGCGCGCTCGAGCTGAAGAGGAGGATGCGCCTGCAGCCCGCCGACATCGAGCGCGTGGACGTCGCGACCTACAAGGCGGCGCTCGACATCGCGAACTACGACAATCCCCGCACGCCGGCCGAGGGCCGCTTCTCGCTGAAGTACGTCGTCGCGAGCGGGCTCGTCCACGGCAATGTGCGGCTTGCGGCTTTCGAGAAAGAAAGATTGGAAGATGAAGAGACAAAGGCGGTGATGAATAAAATCGCCGTGAAGCTCGATCCGGAGCTCGACGCGGCGTTCCCGGGGAAGCGGGCGGCGCGCGTCACCCTGCGCGCGCGCGACGGCCGGGAAGAGCAGTACCTGCAGCCGACCCGCAAGGGCGACCCCGACCTGCCGCTCAGCGACGCCGAGCTCGACGACAAGTTCCTCGAGCTCGCCGCGCCGGTCATCCGGGAAGCGGCGGCGCGCAGGCGCCTCGCATACCTGCGCGCGCTCGACGCGGCGCCGCGCCTCGAGCCGTGAGCCTCGGCTTCGTCGGCCTCGGCGTCATGGGCGCGCCGATGTGCATGAACCTCGCCGCGAAGAGCGGTCAGCCGGTTCTTGCGGTCGACGTCCGGGAAACCGCGATCCCGGGCGCGAAAGGGGCTTCGCTCGGGGATCTTCGGCAATGCGACGTCGCCTTCCTGTCGCTGCCCGGAGCGGCCGAAGTGCAGGCGGTCGCGAAGGAGCTGAGCCCCAGGCGGGGCGCGTGCGTCGTCGATCTCAGCACCACCACCGTGTCGCTCGCTCGTTCGCTCCATGAGCATTTCGGGAAGCAAGGCGTCGCGTTCGCGGATGCCCCGGTCGCGCGCACGCGCGAGGCGGCGCAGAAAGGCACGCTGTCGGTGATGGTCGGCGCGAGCGCAGGGACGTTCGACAGGATCCGGCCGCTGCTCGCCTGCATGGCGAGCGACATCACCCATTGCGGCGGCCCGGGCGCGGGCCAGGCGATGAAGCTCGCGAACAACATGATGCTGTTCCAGAACGTCGTCGCGGTCGCCGAGGGGCTGGCGCTCGCGCGCCATGCCGGCGTGGACCCGGCGCTCGCGCTGGAGGTGCTCTCGAAGGGCTCGGCGGACAGCTTCGCGCTGCGCAACCACGGGATGAAAGCCATCCTGCCCGGCGTTTACCCCGAGCGGGCGTTCTCGACCGAGTACGCGCTCAAGGACCTCCGCTACGCGCTGGAGCTTGCGCGCGAGGCCGGCCTCGACCTGACGGGAGCGCGCAACGCGCGCAAGCTCCTCGAGAAAAGCCGCGACGCCGGTTTCGGTGCAGAATACTTCCCGGCGCTGGCAAAAGTGGTGTCTTGAACAGGCGAGGGCATAGGGCATGCATCCGGCGATGATGGGCGCACTGACGGGTTTCGGCCTCGGGATCCTGCTGTACGTCTTCGACTACCTGGCGATCCGCAAGGGCGCGGCCGAGCGCGCCATGCGCAAGCACAAGAACCAGCCGGTGGTGCTCGACAGCACCGAGCGCAAGAGGCTGCGCTCGCTCCTGATGTTCTGCCTGATCCTGCCGCCGGCCTTCGCCCTCGGCTTCTGGATGGTCAGTAAAGCGTAGCGGGAAAAAAGCGAAGTAAAGACTAGTCGGCCTTCGCGCCCGAGAGCTTCACCACTTCCGCGTACTTCGCCACTTCGGCGCGCAGCATCTTCTCGAATTCCTCCGGCGTGTTGCCGACGGGCTCCTCGCCCTTGTCGAGGATGCGCTTGGACAGATCCGGCGCGTGCGCGGCCTTGATCGCGGCGGCCGCGAGCGCCTGGATCACCTCGCGCGGCGTTCCCGCGGGCGCGAGCAGCGCATACCAGACCGGCACCTCGACGCCTTCCACGCCGAGCTCCTTCATCGTCGGCACGTCCGGCATGAGCGCCGAGCGCGCCGCCCCGGCGACGGCGAGCGGGCGCAGGCGGCCGCTCTTCGACAGGATCGCCGGGATGTTGGCGAAGCTGAACTGCACGTCGCCCGCCACGACGGCGGTGAGCGAAGGATCGGTGCCTTTATAGGGCACGTGCACGACGTTGATCCCCGTGCGCAGCTTGAAGAGCTCTCCGGCGAGGTGCTGGCTCGTGCCGGCGCCCGCCGAGGAGTAGTTGAGCCCGCCGGGCTTCGCGCGCGCCTCGGCGATGAGCTCGGCGACCGTCTTCGCCGCGGTCCCGGGCCCGGCGACCAGCAGGTTCGGGCTCTGGCACAGCACCGAGATCGGCGCGAGGTCGCGCAGCGCGTCGTAGCGCAGGCCCTTGTAGAGCGAGGCGTTGATCGCGACCGCGGTCGTCGTGAAGAGCAGCGTGTAGCCGTCGGCGGGCGATTTCGCCACGGCTTCGGTCGCCACGTTGGTCGCCGCGCCGGGGCGGTTCTCGACGATGAATTGCTGGCCGAGATACTCCGAGAGCTTCGGCGCGAGCAGCCGCGCGTTGATGTCGGTGCCGCCGCCGGGCGTGAAGCCGACGAGCATGCGCACCGGCCGGGCGGGATAGCCCTGCGCCGCGGCGTGGCCGAGCGCGAGCGCGAGAAAGAGCGAAACGAGGATCCTCATAGGCCCGCGATCTTATAATGCCCGCCATGCAAAGACGGTCATTGTTGAAGCTCGGTTTCGCCGCCGCGGCGCTTTCCGGGCTGGACGCCTTTGCGCAGAGCCGGTATCCCGACCGCGCGGTGCGCCTCGTCGTGCCCTTCGCGCCGGGCGGCGACGGCGACATCATCGCGCGCCTGTGGGCGAAGTACGCCGCGGTGCCGCTTGGCGGCAGCATCGTCGTCGAGAACAAGCCGGGCGCGGGCGGCGCCATCGGCGCCGGCGAGGTGGCGCGCGCCGCACCCGACGGCTACGCGCTGCTTCTCGGCACCACGACGACGCAGATCGTGAACCCGGCGACGCTCGCGACGCCGCCGTACGATGCGATCAGGGATTTCGCGCTGGTGGGCATCGTGAGCATGAACCCGACGTGCGTGGTCGTGAATCCCGCGCTCGGCATCGGCTCGCTGAAGGAGCTCGTCCAGAAGGTGAAGGCCGAGCCCGGCAGGTTCTCCTATGGCTCGGCCGGTCCCGGAACCATCACGAACCTCACCGGCGAGCTCCTGAAGCACGTCGGCGGCCTGGAGATGCAGCACGTGCCGTACAAGGGCGGGGCGCCGGCGATGCAGGACCTCGTCGCCGGCCACATCCCGGTGATCACGCCGATCCTCACCTCCGCCGTGATCGCGCAGCATCGCGCGGGCCGCGCGCGCATCCTCGCGGTGAACAGCGACGAGCGCCTGAAAGCGGCGCCCGAGCTTCCGACCGCAGTCGAGGCCGGCTTCGCGGACCTGCGCGTCATGGTGTTCAACGCGGTGTTCGCGCCCGCCGGCGTTCCGCGGGCGGTGCTCGATGCGCTGAAAGCCGCCAACGCGAAAGCGCTCGCCGCTGCCGGCCTGAGGGAGGACCTGGAAAAGGCGGGCGCCGAGCTCTTCAGCGGCCCGGATGCCGCGAGATTCGTGGCTGACGAGGCGAAGCGCTGGGGCGCGCTGATCAAGACCATGGGCTTCAAGGGCCAGTGAGCGAAGCAAAGTCGGCGAGCGGGCTGGATCTGCGGGCCTGGCTGGAGGAAGTCCGCGCGCTGGGCGAGCTGAAGGACGTCCGCGGCGCGGACTGGAGCCTCGAGCTCGGCGCGATCAGCGAGCTGAACGTCCGCAAGCCGGTGCCGCGGGCGCTGCTCTTCGACGACATCCCGGGCTGCAAAAAAGGCTTTCGCGTCCTTACCTGCAGCACGAGCAGCCCGGCGCGGCTTTCCTCGATCCTGCGCTTCCCGGTCCAGAAGACCCACAAGGGCTTGGTCGACACGCTGCGCGGCAAGCCCGCCCAGTGGCAGCGCGCCGCGCCGGAGTTTCCCCCTCTGGTGGCGAAGTCCGGCCCCGTGCTGGAAAACGCCCAGGAAGAAAAAAACGTAAACCTCGAGATCTTTCCGTCTCCCCTGTGGCACGAGAAGGACGGCGGGCGCTACATCGGCACCGGCTGCTGCGTGGTGACGCGCGATCTGGATTCGGATTGGATCAACGTCGGCACGTACCGCGTGCAGCTCCTCGACAGGAACCACGTGGCGCTCGACATGGTTCCGGGCAAGCACGGCCGCATCCAGTACGAGAAGTACAGGAAGGCGGGCAGGCCGTTTCCGGTCGCCATCGTGCTCGGCTGCGATCCGCTCGGCTACCTCATCTCCGGGATCGAGGTGCCGTTCGGCATGTGCGAGTACAACTACATCGGCTCGATCCTGAAGAAGCCCGTCTCCGTGCTCCTCGGGGAGATCACCGGGCTGCCGTTCCCGTCCGCCTCGGAGATCGTGATCGAAGGCTTCGTCGAGCCCGGCGACGAGCGCACCGAGGGCCCGTTCGGCGAGTTCCACGGCTACTACCCCGGAAAGGAAGGCGTCGCGCCGGCAGTCACGGTGAAGCGGGTGTACTACCGCAACGATCCGATCCTGGTCGGCAGCCCGCCTGCGAAGCCGCCGAACGACTATTCCTACTCGAAAGCGGTGATGCGCTCGGCGCTGCTGCACGACGCGCTGGTCGCGGCCGGGGTGCCGGACGTGCAGGCGGTCTGGGCGCACGAGATCGGCGGCGCGCGCATGTTCAATGCCGTCTCCATCAAGCAGCGCTACGCCGGCCATGCCCGCCAGGCCGGGCACATCCTCAGCCAGTGCGGCGCCGGCGCGTACATGTCGCGCTACTCCGTGGTGGTCGACGACGACATCGATCCGTCGAACCTCCAGGAAGTGATGTGGGCGGTGGCCACGCGCACCGATCCCTCCATCGACATCGACATCATCCAGCGCGGCATGGGCTCGAAGAACGACCCGATGTTCGTCGCCTACCCCTACGACGCGCCCTACAGCTCGAAGGCCGTCATCGACGCCTGCCGCCCGTTCGACCACCTGCACGACTTCCCCGAGGTCGCAGAGATCAGCCGCGAGCTCGAGCAGAAAATCCGCGACAAGTGGAAGGACATCCTCTAGATCCCTGGCCGGTCGTCGCCGGGCACCTGGGCCGGGCCGCCACCGCCTGGAGCATCGGCGTGTATGGCGCGATCGCCGAATACCACCATTGCGAGGCCAGTCCATCCAGCAGGATCGACGAATGGACGGTCCGCTCCGCCCTGGGCGCCATTCGCGTCACGCCGCGGGAAGGCGCAACGCTCCTCGCGTACGAGGAGCTGAGCGCGGACCGGGAGTGCTGGGCGCACGGCCTCTGCGTCCTTGTTCCAGGCGGCACCGAGGTCGCCCCCGCGACGCGCATCACGGAGTTGGGACGCGATGCATCGGCGATCGACGAGGCGTACCGCGAAGCGGTCCTGTTCGATCTCGGGATCGGCTCGCCGCTCTTCAGGTTCTGCGTCCGGCTCTCGGAGGACGCCCAGATCGCGGAGCTGCGCCGCCATGTGGGGCGCAGCGTCCTCGACGCGGAGGTCATCGCAACGATCAAGGCCCTCGATCCGCACCGGCTGGCGATCTCGGCGCTCGGGCGCATCGAGGTCTATCAGCCGATCGCGGTTTCCGAGACGCCGCTCGGGCCGCATACGCACTTCATTCCGAGGATCCTGCGTCCCGATACCGCGACCTCCGCCAACGTGCCGGTCGTTCCCGGCTACCGGGCGGGGCTGCATCTCCATCCAGCGAGCCCGATCCGCGATGCGCGGGGGGCGAGGAAGCCCTTTTCGAGCGCCGAGCACGTGGAATTCCAGAGGCTCCTGGACGACTACGGGGATCGCGCCTACCTCGCGGCCAAGCGGCGCGCCGAAGCGGTGCTGCGCGGCGGGGCCGTCGGCGAGCCGGCGGAAGAAGCTTCGCGCATCGAGCGGCTCGCCTGGCGCGTCGCCCGGCGCCAGATGCTATTCGTCTGATTCGCCCTGCGGCCGGTCCAGGTCGCGCACCTCGGTGTTCATCCTGACGTCGCTGCGCCGCCGGCCCTCGAGGAGCTTCGCCGTCTCGAAGTACTCGCCGCGCACCGCGCGCTGCGCGGCCTGTTCGAGGTCGTCGGGCCAGTAGCCGAGGGAATAGCCGAACCACGGCGTCTCGGGCTTGAGCTGCGGCAGGCCGAGCTCTTCCCAGATCTTCTTCGCGTTCTCCATGTACTCGCGCTTGGGGAGCGAGATCGGCGGGAAGTCCTCCTTGAGCGTGGCGTCGATCAGCACGGACGCGTCCTCGCCGCCGTTGCGCTTGCTGCGCGGGCCGTGGCCCTGGTCGCGGTGCGGCAGGATGTGGAGGTCGAGCGCGGGATTCGCGCGGTAGGACATCGCCCAGAAGAGCGCGTCGGCGTTGTCCGGATCGATGTCCTCGTTCACCGCGATGACGTACTTGCCGGCCGCGCGGTTCCAGGCCGCGGCGCCGTAGAGCGCTCTCCAGACCTCCGTGGCGGGGAGATTCCGCTCCACGACCAGGACGATCACTTTGCGCAGGTTGGTCAGCGGCTCGTGCATCGAGACCTTCTTCACGCCGCGGATGCCGAGGCCGGCCTGCAGGTGGTTGAGGAAGAGCGGCTCGAGCGCCACGCGCTTGATGAGGCTCGACTCGCTCGGCGTGACCTGCGAGATGATAGAGGTGAGGATGGCATCGCGCCGCCGCGTGATGCACGTGACTTCCATGTAGGCGTTGTATTCCTGCAGGTTGACGTGGCCGTGCGACTCGCCGAACGGCGCCTCGGGCTCGAGGTCCTTGGTCTCGATGTAGCCCTCGACCACGATCTCGGCCTCGGCGGGGACGAGGAGGTCCACGGTCTTCGCCTTCACCACGTTGATCGGCGCCCCGACGAGGCCGCCCGCGACGTGCAGCTCGTCCATGGATTCGGGCAGCTTCTGCACCGCGGTGAAGGCGACGCAGGGCGGTGCGCCCAGGATCACCGCCGCGGGCAGGCGCTCGCCGCGGCGCTTCATCTTTTCCCAGTGCGTATAGATGCCGGGACGCAGCTCGAGCGACGGGTTCATGCCGAGGCGCTTGGGCGCCTTGACCTGGCCCCGGTAGATGCCCATGTTCTGCACGCCGGTGTCCGGGTCCTTGGTGATGTACTGCGAGAGCGTGGCGAAGGGCGCGATGTCCCAGCCCGGCGTCGAGATCGGGATCGGCAGCTTGTCGAGGCCGTCGACCACGACTTCCTGGCACGGCGCTTCCTTCACGACGTTCGGCTTGATCGGATTCGCGACCGCGCGGTTCCAGGTCTCGTTGATCTTGTCGAGCGCGCAGTTCATGCCGAGGCGGTAGATCTCGCGGTTGGCGGCAAGCGCGCCCACCACGACCGGGATATCGTATTTCCTGCCTTTCGAATCCACCACGTTGCGGAACAGGAAGGCCTTGCGATCGCGCTCCGCGATCCCGCCGCGAAACTGCCAGCGCACGAGCGGGTGCATCTCCGTGTCCTTGTTGATGGGCCGCTCCACGGTGACGAGCAGGCCGGCGCGCTCGAGCGCCTTCAGGTGGTCGTGCAGGTCGGGGTAGGGTCTCATTCGACGGTGATGTGCTTGTCCTGGATGAGCTTGCGCCATTTCTGCTGGTCTTCCTGCACGACGCGCGCGAGTTCCTGCGGGCTGCCCGCCACGACCTCGCAGCCCTGCGCCTCGAACTTTGCGGCTTCCTTTTGCAGGATCGCGTCGAGGGAGGAATGCAGCTGGCCGATGACGGCTTGCGCCGTCCCGGCGGGCGCGAACATCGCGACCCACGATTCCGTGGCAAAGCCGGGATAGGTCTCGGCGATCGCCGGCAGCTCGGGATAGAACTTCGAGCGCCTCGGCGAGCTCACCGCGAGCGCGACCAGCTTTCCGGTGCGCACGTACTGCTGGATCGAGCCGCCGCCCTGGATCAGCATCACCTGCACCTGGCCGGCGAGGAGGTCCTGGATCGCCGGGCCGCCGCCTTTGTAGTGCACCGGCACGGTCTCGATGCCCGCGGCCTGCTTGAAGAGCTCGTAGGCGAGGCGGCTCGACGAGGCGGGTCCGGCCGAGCCGTAGTTGAGCTGCGCGCCTTTTTCCTTCGCGAGGGCGACGAACTCCCTCACCGTGCGCACGCCGAGGGAGGGATGCACCAGCAGCACCTGCGGATAGCGGCACAGCTCCATCACCGGCGCGAAGTCGCGCACCGGGTCCCACTTCAGGCTGCGGTAGAGGTAGGGGTTCACCGCGAAGGTGTCGAAGGTCACGAGGAGCGTGTGGCCGTCCGGCGCCGAATCGGCGACCTGCTGCGTGCCGACGATGCCGCCGGAGGTGACGCGGTTCTCCACGACGAAAGGCTGGCCGAGCGCCTCGGCGAGCGGCGTGGCGACGAGGCGCGCGACGAGGTCGCTCGCGCCGCCCGGGCTCGACGGCACGACGATGCGCACCGGCTTCGTCGGGTAGGCGTGAGCGCTCAGGGCGAGCGCGGCGAGGGCGGCGGCGAGGACTCTCATTGGCCCGGCATCTTAGCGGCTCGCGAGGTGCATGCGGCGCCGCGGCTTCCAGTCGAAAAGCTCCATGAAGTCGCCGAACACGCGGGCGCTGAGCTCGAGGGCTGCGCGCATGTGGGCGTGAGTATCGCGCAGAACGCGCTCGACGCGCGCCGCGCCGCCTTCGGCCTCGACTTCGGCGCGGTAGCGCGGCACGTCGAGCCAGCGCCGGATGAGCGCTTCGTCCGCCTCGAGGTGGAACTGCAGGCCGTAGGCGCGCTCGCCGTAGCGGAACGCCTGGTTCGCACAGGTGCCCGTGCGCGCGAGGTGCACTGCGCCCTTCGGAAGGTCGAAGGTGTAGGCATGCCACTGGAACACGTCCTGCGCGTCGCTCAAGTGGCGGAACAAAGGGTCGGAAGCCGCCGCGGCGGTGGGGTGCAGCCGGTACCAGCCGATCTCGCGCACCGCATGCGGGCGCACGTTCGCGCCGAGCGCCGCGGCGAGGAGCTGGGCACCGAGGCAGATGCCGAGCACGGGAATCTCCCGCTGGATCGCTTCGCGGAGCGCGGCGATCTCGGCGAGGAGGTGCGGATGGGCATCGGCCTGGTCCACGTGCATCGGCCCGCCGAGCACGACCAGCCCGTTGTAGCGCGCGAGCGCGGGCTTTGCGCCGGGGTCGCGGCTGAAATTCACGTAGCGCACGCGAAAGCCGCGGCTGCGCAGCATCGGGTCGAGCACGCCGAGCGGCTCGCTCGCGGCGTGCTGGAAGACGAGCAGCTTCCTCAAGCGCCCTTCGCTTCGAGCTCCTTGATGCGCTCGCGGAGCTGGCGCTCCTCGTTCCAGCGCGCGGTCTCGTCGCGGATGATCGCGGCGATCGCGCCCGGCAGCAGGGTGACGGTGAACGCGATCGAGAGCCGGCGGCCGTCCCGGTGCGTCGCCGGGACGCGCAGCAGCTCCGTGCCGTATTTCGTCTTTCCGCTGCGCATCACCGCGCGGTAGCCGCCCCAGTGCCGCTCGCGCAGCCGCTCGGGGACGATGAGATCGAGCGTCGCGCCGAGCGCATCCGCCTTCGTATAGCCGAAGATGCGCTCCGCGGCGGCGTTCCAGAGGACGATGCGGCCTTCCGGGTCGGCGGCGACGATCGCGTCGCCGGCCGATTCCACCAGCTTCTCCAGGTCGAGCACGTTGCGTTTCTACACCTTTTTGCGCGCCAGGACTTGCGCGGCATAGCTCGCGAGCGTGAAACAGGCGACGACGGCGAAGGCGATGGCGACCCATGCCGCCAGCGCGAAGACGAGGAAGATGGCCGGCGGATGGCCGCTGCCGCCGAGGCTGAGCAAGGCGAGCGCGCCGAGCACGACGCCGGCCGCCGCGAGCGCCCAGCGCTGCACTTTCCAGAGCAGCCGCCGCCACGGGAGGATGCTCTCGCGCGCCTCGGCCACGGCGAAGACGATCGTCCAGAAGATCAGCCCCAGGATCGCCGTCGCGGCGAAGAGAATGGCGAGGAAGGCGGGCAGATTGTTCCCCGGCGAGACGCGCGCAGCGAGCGGCGCCTGGTACCAGAGATCGGCCTGCGTCAGGGGCCGGCCTTCGACCCGTGACGCGACCTCGGTGAAGCGCACTTCGCCGCCGTCCTCGAGCGCCGCCCAGCGCACGATCCGCCGGTCGGCCTTGGAGACCCAGATTCGCTCCCGCCAGGTGGTCCGCTTTCCCAGGAGGGTGAGCCCGGGCTCCGAGCGCTCGAACACCCAGTGCTGCGGCGTGGACTCGCTGAGGGCGAACGACGCAAGGTGGCGCGCGCGCTCGTCCGGCTGCCGGAAGGCGCGCGGATCGCGCGAGAACGGCTCGAAGACGAACACCGCGAACGTCTGGCTGCGATCCTTGTAGAGGCCGAACGTGATCGAGTGGTCCAAGGGGAGCGCCTGATAGCGCGCGCCGTATTGCAGGTAGCGGTAGTACCTGACCCCGTCGGACCACTTCGCGCGGTCGCCGATCCGCGCGTTCCCGTCCACGTACTTGAAGCGCCCATCGCGCGTCGCGCAGCGCTTGAACGCGTACTCCTCCTCGTAAGGCTGGGCGGGATCGTAGCGCTCGGCATGCTTGCCCGAGTCGCAATAGGTCTCGAGCCTCAAATACTCTTCGGCGATCGCCTGCAGCGTCGGCGGCGGCTCCTGCCCGCACGCGCCGCCGGCGAGCCCGGATAGAAGGGCGAGAGCGATCGCGGGCCGCATGTGCCGTGCATCTTAGCCTCGCTAGAGCATGACTTCGACTTCGGCGTTGCCTTCGCGCGAGAGCAGGTTGACGGAGACGCTGGCGCCGTGGCGCTGGAAGTGCAGGTCGAGCCGCGACCCGCCCACTTGCAGGCGGCGCACGATGAGCCAGTCGAGGGAGGGAGGCAGGCGCGGCCCGCGCAGGCGTACGACGGAAGCGGCGCAGTCGATCTCGATGCCGAGGCAGGCCTGCAGCAGCGCCATCGGCGCGACGGCGGCCCACGCTTGCGGCGCGCAGGCGACCGGGTAGAGCGTCGGCGCCTTGCCGCGCTTGCGATCGAAGCCGCAGAAGAGCTCCGGCAGCCGCCGCAGGTGCATGTGCGCTGCCGCGTCGAAGAGCGCCGTGCTCACCGAGAGCACCTGGCTCGAGTAGCCGTAGCGCGCGAGGCCGAGTCCGATCAGCGCGTTGTCATGCGGCCACACGGAGCCGTTGTGGTACGAGGTCGGGTTGAAGCGCTTTTCTCCGGCGCCGAGGGTGCGGATCCCCCATCCGGTGAAGAACTCGGCCCCGGACAGGCAGCGCGCGATCCGCGCGGCGCGGTCCGGGCGGGCAATGCCGGTGAAGAGGAGCTGCCCCGCATTGGACGAGCGCACCGCGCAGCGCCGCTTTGCGCCGTCGAGGGCGAGCGCATAGGTGCCGAGCGCCTCGCACCAGAACGCTTCCTCGAAGCGCGCCTGCAGGCGCTGCGCGCGCCCATAGAGCTCGCGCGAGAGCCCGATGTCGCCCAGGTCGGCGGCGAGGCCGGAGGCGAGGCGCAGGGCGAGGAACGCGTAGCCCTGCACCTCGCAAAGCGCGATCGGCAGCTCGGCGAGCGCGCCGTCGGCGTGGAAGATCGCGTCCTCCGAGTCCTTCCAGCCCTGGTTGCGCAGCCCGCTCTCGCGCCGGCGGCCGTACTCGATGAAGCCGTCGCCGTCGCGGTCGCCGTAGCGCTCCATCCACTCGAGCGCGCGCTTGACGCCCGGCCAGACGAGCTCGAGCGTCTCGCGGTCGCGCGTGCGCTGCCAGTAGAGGCCGGCGAGCGCGACGAAGAGCGGCGTCGCGTCCACCGAGCCGTAGTAGCGGCCGAACGGCACTTCGCCCAGGCGCGCGAGCTCGCCTTCGCGCAGCTCGTGCAGGATCTTGCCGGGCTCGGCGTCGGCGCCGGCGTCCTGCGTGCTCGCCTGGTTGGCGCAGAGGAAGCGCAGCACGCCGCGCGCGGGAGAGGAATCGAGCCACAGCATCTCGAGCGCGGTGATGATGCCGTCGCGGCCGAACGGCGTGGAGAACCAGGGGACGCCCGCGTACGGATAAAGGCCGTGCGGCGTCTCGGTCATCAGCATCTCCAGGTCCGCGACCGAGCGCGAGAGCACGTTGTTGTAGACGGTATTGGAGGTCTCGATGGCCGGCACCGCGCGGCGCTCGCGCGAGCGCGCGCGGCGCGCGCGGCGCAGGGCGCTGAAGAAGCGCCGCTCGGGCTCCTCGGCGAGCTCGCCGTGGCGGCACTGCACGGTCACGGCGATCGTCCGGCGCTCGCGCGCGGCGAGCTCCAGCTCGAACTCCGCGCGTCCCGCCGCGAGCCGTGCCGGCGCCGGGCTGAAGCAGATGCGCGTGCTGCGGGCCAGTCCGTCCATCGCGTCGTAGCGGAAGTGCACTTCGTTCCCGCCCACCACGGCGGGATGGACCGCGCCGCGGCGCGAGCGCCGGTAGCCCCGCACCTCGAAGAGATCGGTGAAGTCGGCGCCGAAGTCGATCGCGCAACGCAGCCGCGCCGGCTGATCCGCATAGCTCGCGAGCGTGAAGATCTCGTAGCAGCCGCCGTTCCAGAGGAACTTGGCGCGCGCCACGTGGAAGGTGTCCTTCGCCATCACCAGGCGCTCGCCCTCGAAGAGGTCCGGGTTCGTCAGGTCCACGTCGAGCACCACGTTGTCGGGCTGCACCGTCGAGCTCAGGATGAGCGGCCGGTGGCCTTCGAGAGTGAAGTACAGGCGGGAGAGATGGCGCGTGTCGTGGTGGAAGAGCCCGGACGGGTCGCGCGCCACCTCGATCGCGTCGCCGAACTCGTCGAACATGGCGAAGGTGTCGCCGTGCTTGAGCGTGCGCCGGCTCGACGCGGTGAGCGAGACGACCGCCGGGACGACGAGCGGCGCGCTCTCGGCCGAGGGCTCGCGCTTCATGCCGGCCTCGCGGCGCGCTCGCGCCTCATGCCGCGCTCGCGGCACGCTCGCTTAGCGAGCGGTAGACCTGCACGTAGTCGCGCGCCATGCGCGCGGCGGAAAAGCGCTCCTCGAAGCGCAGGCGCACCTGCTCGCGGTCGAGCCGGGCGATGCCGCCCGCCGCCGCGGCCGCCTCGGCGACGGACCCGACGATGTATCCCGTGACGCCGGGGTCGACGATCTCGGGCACCGCGCCGTGCGGCCAGGCGATGACCGGTGTGCCGCAGGACATCGCCTCGATCATGGCGAGGCCGAAAGGCTCGGGCCAGTCGATCGGGAAAAGCAGCGCCCGCGCGTTGCCGAGGAGGTCCCATTTCTGCCGCTCGCTCACCTCGCCGAGGAACTCGATGAGCGGGTCGCCGAGGAGCGGGGCGATCTCGTCCCGGAAGTAGCGCTGGTCGGCGGCATCGACCTTCGCCGCGATGCGCAGCCGCGTGCCGGCCGCCCGGGCGATCGCGATCGCGCGCTCGAGGCCTTTTTCGGGGGATACGCGGCCGAGGAAGGCGAGGTAGCCGCCGCGCGGGGAGCCATTGAACGGGCACACCGACGAGGCGAGCCCGTGATGCACGGTGCCGATCCAGCCGGCGCGCGCGAGCGGGCGGCGCTGGCTCGCGGAGATCGAGACCAGCGGCATGTCATGGAATTCGGCGTAGAGCGGCGCCAGGTCGGGAAGGTCGAGCCGGCCGTGCAGCGTGGTCACCGTCTTGCGCGCGCAAGGCCTGAAAAGCGGCAGGTGCAGGTGATCGGCATGGAAATGCAGGACGTCGAACTCGTGCGCGCGCTGGCGCACCTTCTCGAGCATGAGCACGACATGCGCCAGCGGATCCTTGACCGCCGGGTCGAGCCGCAGGGCCCGCCTCGAGCAGGGCACCAGGCGGGCGCCGGTGCGGGAGTCTCCGCTCGCGAAGAGAGTGACCTCGTGCCCCAGGCGCACGAGCTCCTCGGTGAGATAGGACACGACGCGTTCGGTGCCGCCGTAGAGCTGGGGCGGCACGCTCTCGGCCAGTGGTGCGATCTGCGCGATCTTCAAGGGGTCTCCCGACTGCGGCATTGCAAGCGGCGTGCCGGGCTCGGCGCTTGCTTCCTGCAGGAGCCCCATGGAAGCGACCGATCTGGTCCTGCGCGTGAATGGCGTCGAGCGCCCGCTCAGCGTCGAGCCGCGGCGCACGCTCGTGGACGCGCTGCGCTTCGACCTCGGCCTGACCGGCACCAAGAAATCGTGCGACATGGGCGATTGCGGCGCGTGCACCGTCATGGTCGACGGCCGCGCGGAATACGCCTGCCTCAGGCTGGCCGTGGACTGCGCGGGGCACGACGTGACCACCATCGAGGGCCTGGAGAAGGACGGCCGGATGCACGCGCTGCAGCGCGCGTTCGTCGAGGCCGATGCGCTGCAGTGCGGGTTCTGCACCCCCGGGCAGATCATGAGCCTCGCGGCGCTGCTGCAGGCAAAGCCCTCGCCGTCGCCCGCCGAGATCCTGCGCGCGGTAAGCGGGAACCTGTGCCGCTGCGGCGCCTACCGCAACATCGTGCGCGCGGGGACGCTCGCGGCGCAGGGCGGGGCACGACGCGGATGAGGCGCGAGCCCGAGCACGGCGTCGTCGGCCGGCCGCATCCGCGCATCGAGGCGCCCGACAAGGTGACCGGGCGCGCGCGCTACAGCGCGGACGTGCGTCTTCCCGGTCAGCTGCAGGCGCGCATCCTGCGCAGCCCGCATCCGCACGCGCGCGTCGTGGGCGTGGATACGGGCGCGGCGGCCGCGCTTCCCGGCGTGCGCGCGGTGATCAGCAGCGCCGACGCGCCGGCGATCCGCTGGTACGAGAAAAGCCTGCTCTTCGACACGACGCTGCGCTTCGCCGGCGATGAGGTCGCCGCGGTCGCCGCGGAGACGGAGGAGATCGCCGAGGACGCGCTGCGCCTGATCCGCGTCGAGTATCAGCCGCTGCCCTTCAATGTCTCGCTCGAGGACGGCGCGCGCGGCGAAGCGGACGTGTACCGGCGCGGCGACGCGGCGAGAGGGCTGCGCGAGGCGGAGGTCGTGGTCGAGCAGGTGTACACGACGCAGACCGCGCTCCACAACGCGCTCGAGCCGCACGGCTGCGTCGCGGCGTGGGAAGGCGAGCGCCTGGTGCTCTACGAGTCCACGCAGGGCGTGTTCTCCGTGCGCGACGGCGTCGCCGAGGCGCTCGGCCTCGCGAAGGACGCGGTGCGCGTGGTGACGCCGCACATGGGCGGCGGCTTCGGCGCGAAGCAGATCGCCTGGAAGCACAGCGTGATCGCGGCGCTGCTCGCCAGGCGCGCCGGCCGCCCGGTGCAGATCCTTCTCGAGCGCGACGCCGAAAACCTCGCGGCCGGCAACCGCAACGCGACGCGCCAGCGCGTGCGCCTCGGCGCCCGGCGCGACGGCACGCTCACGGCCGTCGAGGCGCGCATCCTGATGCAGGTCGGCGCCTACAGCGCGGGCGGGGAAAGCAGCGCCGTGGCGGGGATCTACAGCACGCTCTACCGCTGCGCCAATGTGCACACCGAGCAGGTGCAGGTCTTCACCAACACCGGTCCGGCGATCGCCTTCCGCGCGCCGGGCTACGCGGAGGGCGCCTTCGGCCTCGAGTCGGCGATGGACGAGCTCGCACGCGCGCTGCGCATGGATCCGATCGAGCTGCGGCTGCGCAACTACGCCGAGCGGCACCAGGAGAAGGACAAGCCGTACACGTCCCCGGAGAGCTTGCGGCGCTGCTATGAACGCGTGAAGGAGGCTTCCGCTGCCTTCGAGCGGCAGCATCGTGGAAAGAGGCGCCGCGGCATCGGCTTCGCTGCCGGCGACTGGATCGCGGGCAGCGGCAGCCCGCCGGGCTACGCGTGGGTGCGGCTGGAGGATGAGCAGCATGCGACGGTGATCACCGGCGCGCAGGACATCGGCACCGGCACGCGCACTGCGCTCTGCCAGGTCGCCGCCGACGAGCTCGGCCTGCCGCTCGAGAACGTCTCGATCCAGATCGGCGACAGCGGCGCGGGGCCGTACGGACCGACGAGCCACGGCAGCACGACCCTCGCCACGCTCGGCCCGGCGGTGCGCGCCGCCGCCGAGGCGGCGCGCGAGAACCGGCATGGCGAGGGCGCGCGCGGGCCGAACCCGCAGGGCAAGGCGGTGCGTACCTGCGGCGCGCAGTGCGCGCAGGTCGAAGTCGACCTCGAGACGGGCGAGATCACCGTGCTGCGCCTCGCGGCGGCCCACGATTGCGGCCTGGTGGTCAATCCGCTGCTCGTCGACAGCCAGGTGCTCGGCGCGGTGACGCAGGGCGTGGGCTTCGCGCTCTTCGAGGAGCGGCGCGTCGACCGCGCGAGCGGCCTCGTGCTCAACGCCAACCTCGAGGAGTACAAGGTCCCGACCGCGGCGGATGCGCCGGAGGTGCGCAACGTCACGCTCAGCATGCCGGACCTGGAGGCGAACGTGCTCGGGTCGAAGGGCATCGGCGAGCCGCCCATCATCCCGGCCGCGCCGGCGATCGCGAACGCGGTGTTCGACGCGGTCGGCGTGCGCATCCGCGACCTGCCGCTCCTGCGCGAGAAGCTTCTCGAGGCGCTCGGCCGATGAGGCCCTTCTCGTATTCCAGCGCGCGGACCCTGGACGAGGCGATCGGGCTTCTCGGCGCCGGCGCCCGCCCGCTCGCCGGCGGCACCGACCTGCTGCCGCTCATGAAGGCCGACCTCGGACATTTCGACAGGCTCGTGGACATCAAGCGCCTGGCCGCGCTGCCGCGCCGCATCGAGGAGAACGGCGAGGGCGTCGTGCTCGGCGCGCTCGCTACGCTGAGCGAGCTCGCCGCGAGCCCGACGCTGCAGGAGCGCTATCGGGCGCTCGCCCAGGCGGCGGACGCCGCCGCGACGCCGCAGCTGCGCAACATGGCGACGCTCGGCGGCAACCTCCTGCAGCGGCCGCGCTGCTGGTATTTCCGCCATTCGCGCATCCCGTGCTGGCTGAAGGGCGGCGAGAACTGCCCCGCCCGCGACGGCGAGAACCGGGAGCATGCGCTCTTCGGCGATGCTCCCTGCGTCGCGGTGCATCCGTCCGACCCGGCCGCGGCGCTGCTCGCGTTCGACGCCGATGTGCGGCTCGTCGGCCGCGCCGGCGAGCGCACGTTGGCGCTTTCGGATTTCCTGCGCTTGCCGAGCGACCGCAGAAGGGTGGAAACTTCGCTGGCAGAGGAGGAGCTGGTGTCGGCGGTGCGGCTCGCGCCGCATCCGCCGGAAACGAAAAGCATCTACCTCAAGGCCATGGACCGCAAAGTGTGGGCGTTCGCCTTGGTCTCCGTCGCCGCCGTGCTGCGGCTCGCGGAGCGGCGCATCGCGCATGCGCGGATCGTGCTCGGCGGCGTCGCGCCGATCCCGTGGCGCGCGCACGCCGCGGAAGCCGCGCTGGTCGGCGAGGCCGCCGGCGCGGAAGTTTTCGAGCGCGCGGCGCAGGCGGCGCTCGAAGGCGCCCGGCCGCTCGCCGGCAACGGCTACAAGCTGCCGCTCGCGCGCGCGCTCGTGCGCCGGGCGCTCGGCGAGCTCGCCGATGCAGCTTGAGGCCGTCAAGTCGGCGTACCGGCGCTATGCCGGGGTGTACGACGCGCTTTTCGGCCCGGTCCTGCAGGCCGGCCGCACCGCGGTCATCGAGTCGCTCGCGCTGCGCAGCGGCGAGCGCGTGCTTGAGGTCGGCGTCGGGACGGGCCTGTCGCTGCCGCTCTATCCCGCCGACGTGCGCGTCACCGGCATCGACGTGTCGGGCGAGATGCTGGCGAAAGCGCGCGAGCGCGTGGCGCGCCGCGGGCTGAAGAATGTCGAGGCTTTGCTCGAGATGGACGCGCAGGCGATGAGCTTTCCCGAGGCGAGCTTCGACAAGGTGGTGGCGATGTACGTGATCTCGGTCGTCGCGCACCCCGAGCGGCTGCTCGCGGAGCTCCGCCGGGTCTGCCGTCCGGGCGGCGAGGTGCTCATCGTGAACCACGTGCGCTCGGACAACCGCGCGATCGCCGCCGTGGAGAAGGCGCTCGCGCGCTTCTCGGACCAGCTCGGTTTCCATCCGGACTTCGAGCTGCGCACCCTCGCGCCGGGCGCCGCGGCGCTCGACGAGGTGTCGCGCATCAACTTCTTCTGGAAGGTGCTTCGCCTGCGGCCGCTGGCGGGCGAAACAGGAACAGCGCCAGGATGACGAGCGCCGCGCCGGCGAGCTGCAGCGGCGCGAGCGTCTGCCCGAGCAGCAGCGCCGAGAGCAGCACCGCCGCGATCGGCTCGAAGTTCATGAAGAACCCGGTGCGCGCCGGCCCGAGCTTCGCCGAGGCGGCGAAGAGGCCGATCATGCCGAAGGAGTAGAAGAGCCCCACGGTCCCGAGCCCGGCCCAGCCCGCCGCCTGCGACGGCAGCGCGAAGGCGCCGGCGAGCCAGAG
>Ga0070741_10002178_pt1 | contig 54318 bp, 46 predicted proteins | sample Coa_R1_4_FD_66440 | JGI IMG/M metagenome (GOLD analysis project Ga0070741, IMG submission 66440) | Surface soil microbial communities from Centralia Pennsylvania, which are recovering from an underground coalmine fire - Coalmine... | ecosystem: Environmental > Terrestrial > Soil > Unclassified ... | reverse complement strand
CTGCACGTTCTTAGGCACATGCTGAGGCGGAAGGATCGGAATGTCATTTGTTTCCAAATTGCCGGAAGAAGCCAGGCAACGTTATGACGCGATTGCGGCCGGATGGCGCGCGGAGTTTGAGCCCGAGGGGTATCAGGAAACTCGGCTCGTCGACATTCTGATTCAGAACGACTGGCTATTGCAACAAAGTGACCAGCGGCTGCTCGAAGCCGAAGCGGCGCTGTGCAACGGAACGGGCGATGAAGAGAACATCGAGAATAAGCAGCGTCGGAAGGCCGCGGCCGAGCGGTCGTTTTACCGGGCTTGGAATGCTTTGCAAGGACTACGAAAGGAACTGATGCGACAGCAATGGATTCTCGCTAAACAGGAGCGGCAAATGGCTAAACTGCAGGCGGAGAACGAGGCGCTTCGGAAAGAGCGAGAGAGCCTGGAGCCGCAGGCGAAGGGGCGCCCGGAGAAGAAGAAGAAGAACACACCGGCGGTGCCGCACGGAACAAAAGCGCAGCAGTTGTTTCAAGGCCAGAATGCGCCGAAGAAGCAACGCAAGATTCAAGCGCTGGAGCAGTGGGTGGAGATCGAGGTGGAAGATGGCGTGACGAAGACCACGCTACTGCCTTCAAACGAAGAGCTGATTGAGCTGGGTAAGACGATGGACCCGCCGCCCGAGTATGTGTACCGGCGCTTTCATTTTCAGAATGGCGTGCCGGAGGAGTACGCCTGGGCCGGCGGCACAGCGGAGATTCGGGAGCGCGGCGGGGCCGGCGTGCAGCGCATGCTGGTGGATACGTGGCTGGATGTGATTGAGCGGGAGAAAGAGCGTGGAGACGGGCACATTGGGCCGTGCGGCGGGAATCTGCCCAGGCCGAAAGAGCGCGGCGGGTGCGATTGCGAAGTGTGTACGAAGAATGCGGCGATTTTGGAAGGAAGGGCGTGAGATAACGCAGCGCAGACGAGTTGTGCACGAAAAGGCGCTAGCCGATACAATCGGAATTAGGAAACTCGAACATCGCTATGCTGGATTGGTCAGGCTGCCCTCTCGTTGAAGTAAGGCCGGAAGTGCAGCACGGCCGCCCTGTGCTGAAAGGGACGCGCATGCCGGCGGACGATATTGTGGAGAATTGGGAAGCCGGGATCGACGAGTTCGAAATCGCAGCCAATTTCCGTTTGCCGGTTGAGCAAGTGAAGGCGATTCTCTCCTACGCGGCAAATCGCCAAGATGCTCCGCATTCTGTTCGATAAGAACGTTCCATATCCACTGAAGCGGTACTTGGCGAATTGCCAGGTGAAGATGGCTGAAGACGAGGGGTGGGACCGGATTTCGAACGGCGAACTGATTGCCTGCGCCGAAGAAGCTGGGTATCATATTTTGCTGACATGCGATCAGAACCTCAGCTATCAGCAGAATCTGACACACCGGCGAATTTCATTGGTCGTCCTCGGATCTAACATTTGGCCCGGCGTGGAGTTGAGAATCGAAGAGATTACAGCGGAGTTGGAAAGAGCTGTTCCTGGATCTTTCGAATTCGTTGAAATTCCTCACCTCCCAAAGCGGCGCAGGGTTGGCAGTTCAGATTCGCGAGCCTGAACTATATGAGTTAGATCTGGGAATACTTTGTAGGGTTCAGGACCAGGTTCGTGACGTTCGACACGATCGCTTCGTAGTTGAATTTGGATGAGCCGCTGAGTTTTTTCCAGTCCGGATCGGACATGAACGCTTTCCACTTGGCAGTTAGCTCGGAGAGATCGGGGAAGCTCAGCATGTAAGTCAAATTCGGCAGGCGATCGCCAATCAACGAATCCGCATAAAACACAGGCCAGAAGCCAGCCTTCTCGAAGATGCCGAATTCGCCGCTGTGGAACATCTCCACCTTGCGCACGTGGTCATGCATGCTCGGGCTTTCATAAGTACGAAGCTGAAAAACGCGTGAGCCGTTCTGCGCAGTGACTGGTGGAACTGTCAGCTTCGGCTTCCCTTCGAAGGCGATCATCAGCGAGCTCTGCACGCGTTCGTACGCCGGCTGCGCGGCGGGCGCGTTCAGAAAATCGTGACCGGCTTTCGTATATTCCTCGTCCTGCAAGAGACGTGACTCGACGTTAACCAACGTTTCGAGCGAGGTGCTGGGTATGAGGACGTACAACGTTGGCGTTTCGGGTCCGAGATACAGCTCAAACGCGCCAACCGGTTTAATTCCCAGCCGGTTCAGTCCGGGGATGAGCGCTTCGGCGATATACGTGTTGGTGAGTTTGGTCTGCGGACCGGATACCAGGTGATATTTTCGCAGCTCGTAGTATTCGCGTCCCGTAGAATTCTGTTGGGCGCGCGCATTCAAGGCCAATGCCGAAGCGGCAAGCGAGGAAGTCAGAAACCGGCGTCTTTGCATGTGAACCTTCAAAGCTCTAATTTACCGCCATAGGTCATGTCCTTTAGCCGAAAACGCTTTTGCACGGTTAGCGAGCCGAAGCGCGTGACAAACGTGACCTCTTTATCGCTCAGCGTAATGGGATCACTTTTGGGAAAGAACAAATGCAGCGCGCCGGTCGCGGTATCCAGCTTGGCGTTGTCCGGGTGAATCGCCGCATGCCCGTGTGGGAGCAGCGCTGAGGTTCGTATGAGGCCCTGTATCGTTTCTTGCGAAAGGCCGTTGGCCGTTTTGCGCCGGGCAGGAACCAACCCGAGAACCGCAATGATGTATTCCCCCGGGGGCTCCGATGCGGCTGCATGGTCTTCCTGTGCGAGCGCCAGTCTCACGGGGAGCGCGCTGTCCCATCGCACTAAGACCGGGAGTGTGGGAAGGGCTCCGCGTTTATTTCGGCCGACTCCCCCGTCCCAGCGCCCATCGGAAACCCCATTCGGCCCGGGCATCCCGACTTGCGCGGGAGTGGGCACCGGCACAGGCGCGGTCGCGTCGTCCTGTAGATCTTTCGAAAATTCGGCATTCGCCTGCTGCGCCCAAGGCGAATCATTGAGCAAGCGGTTTATATCGTCTGCGGACCATTGCCCGGGGTCTTTCTTGATCCAGGACTGGCCGGCTAAGAGAGTGAGGACGGAGGCAAGCGCTATGCAAAGCGCCCGCACGAGGTATTTGTACATCTATACGTCAGGGTAGCGGGTGGGGGATGAAAACCGCTCCGTTGAAAGTCACGGCCCCTCGCTTACGCTCCGGGTTTCGATCTGGGGTCGCTTACGCTTCCGGTTTCCGGGCCACCGGTGGATGCGGGGTTAGCCCCCGCGATGGCTCGGTTTCGGCGTGTCGTGGAGCAGGGCTGCACTTTCATGCAATTCTGCGGCCCGAAGGGCCATGGGATACTCCCTCGCGGTCGCGGCCCTGTTCGGTTATCCGGTTTTCGTCACGTTTGGTGGCTCGCAGGGCCACGCGGCTCGGCTAAGGGAGTGGCGATTCGAACAGGGCAACAAATCCCGAGTCTCCGTCGTCATTCTATATTAGTGACGAAATCGCCCACTGTTCGCCTCCTGTTGGGGTTGTTGATCACCCTTGCGGCGGTCACGGTGTTCTCGTGGTACACGCTATATCAGTTAAACGGATTGCGAAAACTGCAGACCGATACGATCGATCTCAACCGGCACGACTCTCTGCTGCTGTTGCGGGTGCAAAATGACCTGAATACGTTCGGCCTGAAATTACGGGACATGACGCAGACCAGGGCGGCGGGGGGAATTGGCACCTATCGCGCGGAATTTTCGCGTTTGCGCTCCGATCTGGAGGAGGCGATTCAGGAAGAAGCGAAGCTGCAACCGGTGATGCAACAGCCGGATCAGCGCACTGCGCTGGCCAAGGCTCTACAGCAATTCTGGGAAACGTCCGACGAGGTCTTCGGGGCAGCCAGTGGGGGCCATGAAACGGCGGCGCGGGTGCTGGTCTTAACGCAATTGTTTCCGGAGCAATCGGCACTCGCGAGCCGCGTTTCCCATCTGCTCGAGCGCAACAACGAAGCGGAAGCGCAAGCCGATCAGAAAGTTGCTTCGATCTATGCGGGTGTGGAGCGGGATATCTACGCCTTTCTGGCTGCTACCATTCTGGCGATCCTGGTGACGAGTCTATACGTGATCTATTCGAACCGCCAGCTCTTCGATCAGCTTCAATCGCTGTCGCGGCAGCGGCGCGTGCTCGCCGGGAAGCTGATTACCGTTCAGGAAGAAGTGCTGCGCTCGGTGTCTCGCGAGTTACATGATGAGTTCGGCCAGATTCTGACGGCTGTGGGCGCGATGCTTGCCCGGGCGGAACGCAAAGGAGTGCCAGCGGATTCGCCGCTTCGTACGGAGCTGAGCGAAGTACGCGAGATTACGCACAGTACGCTCGAAAAAATGCGAAGCCTTTCGCAGATGCTGCATCCGGCGGTGATCGACGATTATGGACTGGCCAAGGGAATCGAATGGTATGCGGAGGTGTTTCAGCGGCAGACTGGAATTGAAACCACCGCGATCGTCCGCGGCACGCCCGTCCGCATCGTCGGCCAACCGGCGATTCATTGCTTCCGCATTGTGCAAGAGGCTTTGAACAATGCCGCGAAACACTCCGGAACGAAGCGGGCGGAAGTGGAAATGATCTTTTCTCCGAAAACGCTCACTGTAAACGTCAAAGATTTTGGACGGGGCATGGCGGTGAACAAAAAGATCGGAAAGCCGGGCCTGGGATTGATCGCGATGCAGGAACGGGCCGAACTCCTGTCCGGCAGATTGGAATTCTCTTCGGTACCTGGAGCCGGAACAACCGTCTCACTTGTAATACCGATGAAGCAGGACGGTCACTTGTCCGAAGCGGACGAAGACGAAACGACAACAGAGGTGCTTACACGGAATCATGAATGATGAAATAACAGTGCTGCTGGCAGACGATCATAGCCTGGTGCGCCGCGGGTTCCGGCGCATTCTGGAAGACGAAGAAGGCATGAAAGTTGTCGGCGAAGCAAGTAACGGCGTAGAAGCGATTCGGATGACCAACGAGTTAAAGCCGAAAGTCGTCGTGATGGATCTTTCCATGCCCGAATTGGATGGCGTGCAAGCCACCAAGGAGATTGTGAAACACCAGCCCGAGACCGAAGTGCTGGTCCTCAGCATGCATTCGGACGACAATTATGTCCGGAATGCCTTGGACGCGGGCGCAAAGGGATATCTTCTGAAAAGCGCCATCGACGTCGATCTGGTGGGCGCGATTCGCGCAGTAGCCGAAGGCAAGCGCTTCATGGGCTCCGGCTTGAAATACGTGGCGCAGGAGCAGGACGATGAGCTGAAGAAGCTGACGGGGCGCGAGAAACAAGTGCTTCAGCTCATTGCGCAAGGCAAGTCCAACAAGGAGATTGCCAGCTTGCTCGATTTGAGCGTCAACACGGTCTCGGTGCACCGCGCGAATTTGATGGAGAAGATGAATATCCACCGGACCGCGGAATTGGTGTTGTTTGCGATCCGGAAGGGACTGGTGGCGCCGCAGTAAAAAAGAAGCTTTCAGCTACTAGCGGTCAGCTCTCAGCTTTTGAGAAATAGCGTGTTCGTTGGCTCAACGCAAGCTGAAAGCTGAGTGCTGACAGCTCTTAGCTACTGGACTTTTTTGGCCGCTTTGGCGTCGCTGGCGGCTTTTTTCTGGGCCTGCAGTTCGCGCGCCTTGGCGTATTTCTTCTGGAAGCGGTCAACGCGCCCTTCGGTATCGACGAGTTTTTGGCGGCCAGTGAAGAACGGATGGCAACTCGAGCAGATTTCTACGCGTAAGTCGCCTTTATGAGTCGAGCGCGTCTTGAATGTGGATCCGCAGGCGCAGATGACCTTGACTTCCTCGTAGGCGGGGTGAATCCCTGCTTTCATGTACTTTTAGGAATCCTTTCGAAAAACGGGTGGGTTTACTACTAAGTTAACATGTAAAGCCCCGAGGGCGCATCAAACAGACACGCTCTGCGGGGCTTCACATTTGGAGCCTTACGGCTAACTGTATCAACGTTACGCGCGGTGGCAGCCGGTCCACAGGAACTTCGGCCTCGCCACTGAACGAAACCTGAACGTACGAACGGCGACTTTAAGAGTCGGCCACCTCGCGCGTGGATTGTATGCTACAGTCACTACCAGAATTCATTCGGACTGGACCACCTCCTTCCTCAGTGATGCCTCCATTGTATAAATCACATTCCGAATCTGTCAACGAGTCAGGCTGAGGTCATGCAGAAATTCGCGGCAGATTCAGGGATACGCGAATGGATTAGCGGTTTTGTGCTAGTTGGCCTATTACTAGGCCTGCCAGGTCCTCTGCTCATCGCCTGGCAGTACCACATTCACACAAACCCGCAGTTGATCGGGCTGCATTTTCTGGCGTTGAACGCTGGGTATGTCATCGCGACCGCGATGACGCAGCGCTTACTACGGCGCGTCTCCATGCGAAGCGTGGCCATTGTGGCGTGCGGTATTGCCTTTGGGAGCCTACTCGGGTTATCGTTCCTGGTACCGCCCGTCCTTCCGGTTTGGCGGATTGTGGCGCTGATTTTCGCCGGTTTTGCCGGCGGCAGTTTGACCACAGCTCTGCTTTACGCTCTGGAGCCCTATTTTGCTAAAGCGCCTGCCACCATAGCCAATCGCGCGGGAGCATTTTTCGGAGCAGGGTGCTTTCTTTCCGCCGCCGTGGTCGGGGTGACTTACTTCGCCGGCTCGGTGCAAATCGAGACCGCTCTACTTGCGCTAGTTCCATTGATATATCTCATCCTCTATGTAGACAACCGATGTCCGGCAGTATTGAATCCCGTACCAGCGCGCGCACAAGAACCCACGGCGAACTTGCATGAGCTGCGGAAAGTGGCCTCAATGCTCTTCTCCATTCTGTTGTTTTTTCAGTTTGGAAACGAGTGGGCTATCGCCGGATGGCTGCCTCTCTTCCTGATTCACAGGCTGGGCATGAATCCGGTTCGGGCGATTTTCGCATTAGGACTGTATTGCCTGGCCCTGATGACCGGACGCCTGATCGCGCAGCCGCTGCTACGATTCATGAGTCATCGAAGGCTGCTGCTTGGAGCCAGCGGGCTCGCGATGTCCGGCTGTTTGCTGCTCAGCTTGAATACATCGATACCCGGCGCATGGGTTGCTGTTGGCATGATCGGCGCCGGATTTGCTCCTGTCTATCCGCTGTTAGCGGAGAATCTCGATGACCGGTTTTCTTACCGGCCCGGCTTTTACAATGGAATTTTTTCCATTGCGATCACAGGCGCGATGTGCGCTCCGTGGCTGCTTGGATACGTAGATCAATTTTTGGGTATCGAGTTTGTGATGCTGCTGCCGGCGTTTGGATCGGTGATTGTGTTAATCGCAGGATTGCTGATACTACTCGAAGGGCATCTGATGGGCGACCGCGAACAAACTCCTCTTCCCACCGAGCAGAAGCCGAAGGGCATGGCGGCGGCTTCGGGGAAAGGGTAGATTCTGGTTCGGCTATTTTGGACGTGCGTACTGGCGGTTTGGATACCTTGGTCTGAAGCACACGGCGAACTCGCGAAACAGATTGCATCGCTCATTGACAACTCGCCGGCCGTTCAGCGCGGAGAGATTGGCTACAAATTTGCCGATCTCCAAACCGGAGAAACGGTTGCCGAATGCAATCCGGAGAGGTTCTATACTCCGGCTTCGAATACCAAGCTGTATACAACCGCGATGGCGCTGGTCCGCCTTGGGCCGAATTACAAATTTCAAACCGAGCTACGAACGCGCGGCGCCTGGCAGCCGGGCCAAACCGCGATTTCGGATCTGCAATTAGTGGGCGGCGGCGATCCCAATTTGTCGGGCCGCGTAATTCCCTACCAACCCGATTCCAGAAGCGGCAATCCGCTGCGGGCAATTGAGGAGTTAGCGGACAAAGTCGCCGCGGCTGGGATTCATGAGGTGGATGGAGATGTCGTGGGGGTATCGACGCGTTATCCGGGCGAGCTCTATCCCGATGGCTGGACGATCGACGATAGTCTCTACAGCTACGGGGCCCCCGTCTCGGCGCTCACCATCAACGACAATACGATTTCCATTGGCTTGCGGCCCACCAGTCCGGGCGATCTGGCGGAAATAGAGCTTCGGCCGGCGCTCCATCACTTTCTGATCCTGAATGAAGTCCTCACCGATTCATCGAACGCGGCCGATATTCACATCGCGCGGACTCCGGGTTCGAATGAAGTGGTGCTGTGGGGAACGCTTGGGCAGAACACGCCGCCTCCGGACGAACATCGCGTAACGGATATGCCGGGCGTGCTGTGGCGAGAAGACCTGGCGATGGACGATCCGGCGTTGTTTGCGGCGGAAGCGCTATGCGATGCTTTGCGCGATCGCGGAATAGTTGTACGCGGCGAAGCGCGTTCGGAGTACCGCGCCCTGAGTGAGGTACAAACGAGCGCATCTGCACTCGATGGAACGCTTTTGGCCGTTCACGCATCGGCACCGCTCCGGGAAGCGATTCAGGTCATCGACAAGGTAAGCCAGAACCTGCATGCGGAGATATTATTCCGCGAAGTGGCGGTGGTGACGCGCGGCATGGGGACGATACAAGCGGCGCGCGAGGAACGGCAGGCGTTTCTCGGAGAGATTGGAATTACGCCTGATAGCACCGGAGTCGCTCTCGATGACGGCTCGGGACTGGCGCGGCAGGATTTGACCACACCGGAGTCAACGGTCGCTCTGCTTCGTTATATGTGGCAGCGTCCGGATCGCGAGACCTGGCTGCAATCCCTGCCCATAGGCGGGGTGGATGGAACATTAGAGCACCGGTTTCAGGGAATTTCCGGCGCAGATCACATTCATGCCAAGACCGGATCGCTGTCTCACGTTCACACGCTCAGCGGATATATCGAGACCGAGCCACAGAAATGGCTGGCGTTTTCGGTGATGGTGAATGCGACGGTTGGTCATAGCGCGGACGTGCTGGAGTTTATCGACCGGCTGTGTGGATTGTTTTTAAGATGAATGGTTGGGCGTCGACACGAGTGTCGACGCGGCACGCAGGAGTGCGCGCGCCACACGGACGATATACTCGCGGACAATGAATCGAACCTATCTTGCACTCGATCTCGGAGCAGAGAGCGGGCGGGCGATGCTCGCGCGCCTTTCGGATCATAGGATCGAATTATCTGAGTTACACCGCTTCGCCAACACTCCGGTGGAGCTTCCGACCGGGTTGTATTGGGACACGCTGCGGCTGTTTCACGAGATTTGCCAGGGCATTCGCGCGGCCGGCAAGAACACCGACGTTCTGGATGGAATTGCGGTGGATACGTGGGGCGTGGATTTCGGGCTGCTTGGGGTGGACGGCGCGCTGCTGGATAATCCTCGCCACTATCGCGACAAGCGCACCGCCGGAACGCAGCAGCAGGTATTCAAAAACGTTCCGCGGAACGAAGTTTTCCAGCAGACCGGAATCCAGTTCATGGATATCAACTCGCTGTATCAGTTGTATGCGCTGAACAGGGACTCGCCGGACGTTTTGAACATCGCATCGAAACTGCTGTTCATGCCCGATCTGTTCAATTACTTTCTCACGGGCACCCTGGCTGCCGAGCGGACCATCGCAAGCACATCGCAATTCTATGATCCGGTCCGGAAGCGTTTCGCGACCGACATGTTGCGCAAGCTCGACATTCAACCGAGCTTTCTGCCGGAACTGATCGATCCTGGGACGGAACTGGGGCCGCTGCTGCCGTATGTTTCGGACGTTTGCGCCTTGAAACAGGATGCGCCGGTGTATGCAACGGGCTCGCACGATACGGCGTCGGCAGTTGCGGCAGTGCCGGCTTCGGCCAGTTCGAACTGGTGCTATATCAGTTCGGGAACGTGGTCGCTCATGGGAGTCGAACTCGACAAGCCGGTGATCAATGAGGCATCGCTAGAGGCCAATTTCACGAATGAAGTGGGAGTGGCGGACAAGATCCGCCTTTTAAAAAATATTCCCGGGTTGTGGGTCTTGCAGGAATGCAGGAGAGCCTGGGCGAAAGAGGGTACGGAGTATTCGTACGCGGAGTTGATGGACCTGGCGGCGAGCGCCAAACCGATCGCCACTATCCTCGATTTGGATCAATTCCTGTCGCCGGGCAATCATCCGCAGCGCATCTGCGATTACTGCCGCGAAACGGAGCAAGAGGTTCCTGCCGATCCAGGTTCGATGTCGCGCGTGATTTTGCAGAGTCTGGCCACGATGTACAAGCGTGTGCTGGAAACGCTAGAAAAGTTGGCCGGCAAACAGATCGACGTGATTCACATCGTGGGCGGCGGTTCGAAGAACAGATTGTTGAACCAGCTCGCAGCCGATATCACCAGGCGCAAAGTGATTGCAGGTCCGGCGGAAGCGACTGCCGCAGGGAATGCGTTGACGCAGGCGATGGGGGCCGGCGATCTCAGTTCGATTGAAGAACTGCGGGCCGTGGTCCGGCAGTCGTTTGAAGTGGAAGAGTTTCACCCGTCGGAGTGATACCGGAAGAATTACGGAGGAGGCTCGCCGGTAGCGCGGAAGGAGAAACGCATCTATACGGTATGAGCGAAGATCCGATTCTGTCCTTTGTAGAACAGCAGGACTGGCTTGCTCCCATCCAGCAGACGGGTGAGGCGCTGGTCAAAGATGCATTCGCCTCGATGGGACCATCCGGGCAAACCGTAAAGAACGCTCTGCATGGTGTATGGCTTGGGCACCCGGTGCATTCGGCGATTACCGATGTTCCCGTTGGAAGCTGGACAGCAGCGGCCGTCCTCGACTGGTTGGAAGCGGGAGGCCACGATGAATACAGCGCCGGAGCAGACGCCGCGATCGCGGTGGGCTTGGCGGGAGCAACTCTCTCGGCGGTCACAGGGCTTACAGATTGGAGCGATACACAGGGGAAACCGCAGCGCGTAGGCGCAATGCACGGCTTGTTGAACGTGACCGCCGCGGCGCTCTATGGAATTTCTTATTGCGCCCGCAAGCTGGATAAACGTTCGCTGGGCCGCGCTCTTGCATTCACAGGCTATGGAATTGTGCTTGCGAGCGCGTGGCTGGGCGGAGCGCTCGCGTATCACCAGCGTATTGGAGTCGACCATAGCCCGGATGCCGATGAAGAGCTGCCGAAAGAATTTACGCCCGTCCTGAACGAGAGCGAGCTCGAAGAAGGCAAGCCGAAGAAAGCGAGCGTGAACGGAACCAGCATTCTGCTGCTGAAACGGGGCAGTCGGATATTCGCTGTGGCAGATAAATGCTCGCACATGGGTGGCCCGCTCTCGGAAGGAGAAATCGAAGGCGATAGCGTGCGTTGTCCATGGCACGGGTCTCGCTTCTGTTTGCGGGACGGTTCGGTGATCGACGGACCGGCGGTGTATCCGCAGCCAACTCTGAAGGTGATGGTGCGAGACGGACAGGTGCTGGTTGCCTCTGCATCTACGCCGGAGAGGGTTTGAGATTCCGAAAAAAGAGGAGAAGCAAAGAATGGCTTTTGGCCAGAGAGTTACACTGCGCGGCAGTGACATCAAGGCTCATCCGTATTCCGAAAAAATCGGCGAGGTTCAACCCGATACTCAAGTAACTGTATCTGTTTTCCTCAGGCGAAAGGAAACTGAGCCGAACGGTGAGAGCACGCTCACTCTGGAGGAACGGAGAGCGCGATGCGCCGCAAATCCGGAAGATGTCGCGCTGGTAGAACAGTTCGCGCGGGAATATCAGCTAGGCGTCGTCGAGAGCAGCGCACAAAAGCGCAGAGTGGTTTTGAGCGGAACGGCCACTCGGATGGCCAAAGCTTTTGGCGCAGACTTTGTCCGTTGCAAATTGCGCGCCACCGGTCACACTTTCCGCGGGCGAACCGGTTCGCTGAGTATACCGGAGGATCTGGCCGATTCGGTGATTGCGGCGCTGGGGTTCGATGAGCGGCCGATTGCCCGGCCACATTTTCGCAGACGCATTGTACGGCCGCACGCCGCGCCCGGCGTATCATACAATCCGCCGCAGATAGCGACTCTCTACAACTTCCCCGCGGGCGCGGATGGAACGGGTCAAACCGTCGGCATTGTTGAGTTGGGAGGCGGCTATCAGACGACCGACATACAAACGTATTTTCAGCAGCTTGGCCTGAAGCAGCCCAAGGTGACCAGCGTCTCCGTCGATGGGGGACAGAACTCGCCTGGCTCGGACGCGGACGGTGAAGTTCTGCTCGATATCGAAGTTGTTGGCTCAATCGCGAACGGAGCTAATATCGCGGTCTATTTTGCTCCAAACACCGAGCAGGGTTTCGTCGACGCCATCACCGACGCAGTGCATGACACCACCAACAAGCCCTCGGTGATCTCCATCAGTTGGGGCGGGCCGGAGGACTCGTGGACGCAGCAGGCACAGGCAGCGCTCAATTCGGCTTTGCAGGATGCGGCGACGCTCGGAGTGACGGTGACGGTAGCGGCCGGCGATGGCGGGTCGACTGACGGCGTAGGAGACAACAAGCTGCACGCCGACTTTCCGGCTTCGAGTCCGTACGCGCTCGCCTGCGGAGGGACGACCTTAACCGCATCCGGAAATCAAATCTCTTCCGAGGTTGTCTGGAACGAGACCGCCAGCCAGGAAGGGGCAACCGGCGGAGGCGTCAGTACAGTGTTTGCGCTTCCCAGCTATCAAAGCTCCGCCGGCGTTCCGAAACAGCCGGAGACCGGGTTTACGGGCCGCGGTTTGCCGGATGTCGCCGGGAATGCAGATCCTACGACGGGCTATAACGTGCTGGTTGACGGGCAAATGGAAGTGGTAGGAGGAACGAGCGCGGTGGCGCCGCTGTGGGCCGCGTTGGTGGCGATCCTCAACCAGAAGCTCGGAAGTCCCGCCGGTTTCCTGAATCCCAAGCTGTACCCGCTTGGGGAAAAGCCGTTCCGCGATATCACAAGCGGAAATAACGACGACAGCAATCTTGGATATTACAGCGCGAAAGCGGGGTGGGACCCGTGTACCGGTCTTGGCAGCCCGAATGGCACCGCGCTTCTGAATGCGCTCGCGGGGGCATCCACAGGCAGTTCCACATGAGCGAGCAGCGTGTTGAAATTCCGGGCAGTGAGCCTCCGCATCCGACAGAGGCCCGCTCCTGGACTGCCGCTGATCCGAATCGCGAAATCACCGTGACGGTGATGCTTCCGAGACAGGCACCGGAGCAGACCTGCGCAAAGCCGCAAGATCTCGAAGCGATTCGCCGATTTGCTCAACAGTACGGGCTGACGGTTGTCGATGAAAAGCCGGCAGCGCGGACGGTGCATCTTCGCGGCACGGTTCGGGAGATGGATGCGGCTTTCGGAACACAGCTTGGCGAGTTTCAAGATGCGCACGGGCACCAATACCTCAGCTACGACGGACCGCTGAGCGTTCCACAGCCTTTTGCGGGAGCCGTGCTGGCCGTGTTAGGGCTCGATCAGCGCCCGATTGCACGGCACCGCAGATCTATTGCGTGATGACGTATTCCAAAAAGACCATTCCCGTCTTGTAAGTCTTCTGCGCCGTCAGCGATAGCTTTATGCGATGCGCCGGACCGGGTAACAGTGGAACTCCTTCACCCAGAAGGACCGGAACAAGGGCGATTTCTACGGTATCGACGAGTCCCTCTACCGCGAGGCTGCGGAACAGCGATCCGCCGCCGAATAACCAGATATCTTTGCCCGATTGGGCCTTCAGAGTGGACACGGTTTCGCGATGATTTTCGGTTACGATCTCGATGTTCGGATGATCGGCTTGCCGGAGCGTCTTCGAAAACACGATCATCTTCATGCCGGGCATGGAGGTCTGCCCCGCGCTCACCATGGTGTCGAACGTCCGGCGGCCGATCAAGAGAGTGTCGAACTGGCTGAATATCTCGGCAAAATTGAGTTCCGGGTCGCTCGGAATCCAATCGCATTCGCCCTGAGGCCCCGCGATATAGCCGTCCAAACTCATCGCCACAGAATACCGAACCCGCCGCATCGTTGTTCTCCTGTTGGGGTGAACGCGCTAACTAGGATATACGAGATTCTGAAAAGGTAAGCATCCAGACTGCAGTGCCATACTGAATGCAAAGGCGCTCATGTCAGCAGTAACCAGCAGAATCACCATCGAGCCAGACAAGCGGGGTGGAAAGCCTTGCATTCGAGGGCTGCGCATCACAGTCTGGGATGTGCTCGGATGGCTGGGCGCGGGGATGACCGAGGATGAGGTTCTCGATGAGCATCCGGACTTGGAAAAAGCCGACTTCCCAGCGGTGTATCAGTACGCTGCTGAGGCAGGCCGCAACGCAAAGCTCGGGTGAAGCTGCTTCTCGACGAAAATCTCTCGCGGCGCTTGGCGTCCCGTCTGACTGAACTTTTTCCATGGATGATCCATGTCCGGGATGTTGGATTGCAACGAGCGAACGATCACGCGATCCGGGACTGGGCGGCTACAAACGGTTACACCATCCTGACCACCGATAATGACTTCCTCAAAATGAGTCAACGACTCGGCTGGCCGCCGAAGATCGATGCGAAAAAGAACGTCCGAGCGCCGAAACGGCGGAAATCAAGAGGCGGTGCAAGCCCGAACCCAAAACCGTAGCTCTATCCTCACGCCAGGAACACCACAATGGCCGGCGTGCCCACTGGCGTGTACTGCCCTGTAAACGACAGCTCACCCGTCTTCGGGTTTCTACGAAAACTGCAAATTGCATCGCTTCTCTGATTGCACGTGTACAAAAACCGGCCGCTCGGATCGATGCTGAAGCTGCGCGGATAATCGCCGCGCGTCCACGTCTCTCCGACATAAGCCAGCCGTCCTCCGTCGCCCACTGCAAACTGCGCAATCGTATCGTGCAGCCGGTTGGCGGCGTACACGAACCGTCCGTCCACCGAAGCTATCACCTCAGAAGTGAAATTTGTTCCAGCGAATCCTTTGGGCAGAGTGGAAAGCGTTTGCTTGGCAGTCAAACGTCCGTTCGCCGCATTGTAGTCGAAGAGCACCAGCGTCGAGGCTTCCTCCTGCAGCGAATACAGCCAGCGGCCGTTCGGATGAAACGCGAAATGGCGCGGTCCATCGCCAGGCGGTAGCGCGACCCAGGGCGGATCGTTCGGAGAAAGCTTTCCATTCGCGGCATCGAACCGCCAAACATAAATCCGGTCGAGCGCCAGATCCGTCGACAGCACGAAACGGCCCGAGGGGTCCGAATGAATCATGTGCGCGTGCGGCTTGTCGTGACCGCTAATGGCGAAACTGCCGGGAGGCGCGCTGGCAGCATGCGCCGGTCCAGGCGTCCCATTGTCTGCGATCACGTCGCTCGCGGCACCGAGTTCACCGTTCTCCCGGACCGGCAGCACTGCAATCGTGCCCCCTGCATAATTGGCCACGAGCACATATTTGCCCGAAGGATGGACGCTTAAATGCGCAGGTCCTGCGCCCTCGGAACTAACGGTGTTCAGCGGCTTCAGGAGGCCGGCCGCGCGATCGACGGAAAATGCGCTCACCGATCCCGATGCTGTTCCTTTGTAGGTGCCCGCCTCGTTTGCTGCATATAAATACCGGCGCGCCGGATCGAGCGCCAGCCAGGACGGGTTTGAGGCATCGGCGAACAGTTCACGCTGCGTTAGCGTCCCGTCAACCGGATTCATTTCGAACAGGTAGATGCCCTGGCCGCGCCCTTTACTGCCCTCCGGCCCCTGCGGCGAACTGTATGTACCGACATACAGCAGAACCGGACCGCCGCTTTGCGCCGCTTGCAAGCCGGCAGCAATGCTCGCGCTCGCGATACCACCCATCAAAAGATGCCGCCGCGATAAATTGCTCAGAAGTCCTCCCCAAGGATGGATTCAGCCTCTTCCGCGAAGCCGGTCGAGCTCGCGCCGGTCCCGCTTGGACGGCCTGCCTTCGCGCGAGGTCTCGAAATAAGATAGCGCTTTGCGTTCCGCGGCCGCCTGGAGCCGCCGCTCCTTGCTCGCTTCTGTCTCGCGGTAGAGCGTCTGGGCTACTTTCGCCGGACCGCGGATTTCGCTGAGAAGCAGCACTTCGAGGTCGAACTCGCCGCTTGCATTCTTCACATGAAGTGAATCGCCGGGGCGGACTTCACGCGCGGGCTTGACCGGATGCCCGTTGCATTGAATCCGGCCCAGTTCGCAGGCGCGTGCCGCAAGCGAACGGGTCTTGAAAAAGCGGGCGGCCCAAAGCCATTTATCGACCCGAAGGCGATCCATGCCACTATTATTGTTCAATCAAATGATTGACAAGGCTTCAATCATTTGATTGAATGGGGACGTGGCCGTTCCTTCGATGGACGAATGGTACTTGCACCTGCTGCACCCGCAGGACGATCAGGGCAAGCGGCGCACCGCCCTGCTTCAGGCTGCCTTTGACGTGATTGCAGAGAGCGGGTTCGAGGGTCTCCGCACGCGCTCAGTCGCCCAGCGCGCGGGAATCAATATTGCCACGCTGCACTACTATTTCGCTTCTAAGCAGGACCTTATTGAAGGACTGGCGCTGTTTATCGGGGCCAAATTCGTGACGCTGCACGGGCCTGCCCCAAAGCCGTCCGGCTTCCCTGCGCTGGACCGGCTCCGGCAGGAATTTTCGGACGTCCGCTACTACCTCCAGCGGCAACCGAAGATGTTGCTGGTGATCCAGGAGTTCACATTACGAGGCAAGCGCGATCCGGAGGTCCAGAAAGTTGTGAACCAGATGAATTACTATTGGCGCCAAAGTATCGGGAAGATGGTGGCCCAGGGCGTGCGCGAAGGTACCTTCCGCGACGATATAGCGCCGCCAGAGATGCTCAATATGTTGATGTCCATTCTGGGCGGGACGGCAGTCGTGCCGCACGATCAGCTTGGCAGTATCGAACGAAATACGGAAGCGTGGATTCTCACGGAGAAAGTGAAAAAGCGCCTCAAGAAACAGAAAGGAGCCAAACGTGAGCGGGCATGATTTTCAGATTGCGATCATCGGAGGCGGTATCGGTGGGCTTTGCCTGGCACAGGGGCTGAAGAAGAATGGCATCCGGGCGGCAGTTTACGAGCGTGACGAAACGCCGTCCTCGCGTCTGCAGGGCTTTCGAATACATATCGATCCGGAGGGCAGCCGGGCGCTTCATCAGTGCCTGCCCGAAGATCTCTGGGAGATTTTCGACCGAACCGGCGGAGATTTTTCTCAGGGGTTCACGGTGTTGACCGAGCACCTGACCGAACTGCTCAGTGTCCGCGGAGCAAGTGGTCCCGCGGATCCGGTTGCACGGCACCGCTCCATCAGCCGCATTACGCTGCGGCGTGTTCTGCTAGTAGGCCTTTCCGATGCGGCGCATTTCGGCAAGCGCTTCTTGCATTATGAAGAACTGCCGGATGGCCGCTTTGCTCTACACTTCGCTGATGGCAGTACAGCGAGCGCCGATATCGTCGTGGCGGCGGACGGTGTCCATTCGGCGGTCCGCAATCAATATTTGCCGGATGCCAGCCCTATCCAGACCGGCGTACTCGCTTTGGGAGGCAAGCTTCCGTTAAGCGATGGCGTGATGGCGCTCGCGCCCGGCCGGTTGCTCGACGGGCCTGCGATCGTGGTGCCACCCGAACCGTGCAGCCTGTTCCTGGCTATTTGGAAGCGTTCGCCGGAGGCAAATGAGGCCCTGCGGCGCCTGGGAGTCGAAGAACCATTGGCGGGGGACGAAAATTACCTGGTTCTGGGACTTGGTGGGCGCGCAGAGTATTTCGGCCTGAATGGCGATGACCCGCACGGCATTCCGCAACGCACGCTGAAAGATGTCTTACAGCGCACCGTGAAGGACTGGCATCCGAATCTGCGCAAGCTGGCAGCGATGGGCGATGAACGGGAAATGTCGGCCAGCCACATACGGACGTCCCGGCCTGTGGCTCCCTGGAAGACAACGCGAATCACGTTGGTGGGAGACGCGATCCACAGCATGACCCCGTATCGCGGAATTGGCGCGAATATCGCGCTGCGGGATGCGGCCTTGCTCTGTTCCAAACTGGCCGCCGCTCATCGCGGTGAAAAACCCGTTCTGGAAGCCATCGCCGAATACGAAACGGCCATGCGCGAATATGCGTTTGCCGCGGTCGAGGCATCGCGCAAGTCCATGGATCAAGCCATTGCGGACAAAAGGAACCCGGGGTTCCGGATTGCGAAAACGGCCATGCGCGTGGTAAACAGAGTACCGGCCTTAAAGCGAAAATTGGTTCCAGCCTAGAAGTATTCGCTCACTTCCTATGGAGCGCACAATGGTCTGATTGAATCGGGGCTATACGACACTAGGAACATGATTGAGCGACGCAAACTTGGCAATAGCGATCTCGAAATTACTCCTCTCGGTGTGGGTGCCTGGGCGATGGGCGGCGGCGGTTGGAAGTTCGCCTGGGGGCCTCAGGAAGACGCCGATTCCATTTCCGCCATCCGGGCGGCGCTCGATGCCGGGATGAATTGGATCGACACAGCCGCGGTGTATGGGCTCGGTCACTCGGAAGAAGTGGTAGGCCGCGCGTTGAAACAAGTATCAAAGAAGCCGTATGTCTTCACCAAATGCGAGCGGCGCTGGAACGAAAACGGCGAGATCTTCCCCTCACTCAAGGCGGATTCGATCCGCAAAGAGTGCGAGGCCAGCCTGCGGCGGCTGAATGTCGATGTCATTGACCTGTATCAGGTTCACTGGCCTGAGCCGGATGCCGAAATTGAAGAAGGCTGGACGGAGCTGGCGCGTCTGCAACAGGAAGGGAAAGTGCGCTGGATCGGAGTATCGAATTTCAATGTGGACCAGATGAAGCGGGCAATGAAGATTGCTCCCATCACGTCTCTGCAGCCGCCCTATTCTCTGCTGGTCCGCAAAGCGGAACCGGAGATCCTGCCATTTGCCAGACAAAACGGCATTGGCGTGATTGTCTACTCGCCGATGCGCGCCGGGCTGCTTGCGGGCAAGATGACAAAGGAGCGCGTGCAAAACCTGCCGGAAGACGACTGGCGGCGGCGCGACAAAGATTTTCAGGAGCCGAACCTCAGCCGCAATCTGGAGTTAGTGGAAATTCTGCGCAGGATCGGCGCTCGTCATGGCCGCACTCCCGGAGAGATCGCGCTCGGCTGGACATTGAACAATCCCGCCGTTACCGCCGCTATTGTGGGAGTCCGCCGCGCGGATCAGGTATCGGGAGTCGCCGGTGCATTGGAGTTCCGTCTCACGCCGGACGAAGTCTCGGAGATTGACGCATTCTTTCAGCAGCCGGCGGAGACCGCCGCGCAGGCTTAATATACGAAAGCATCCAAAGCCGCGAGTTACGTTTGTGACAGGCTACCGGTCGCGATTCAAATGGGTTTGTCGCGATCCATTCCTCCGTGCTCAGCCATAGTTGCTGCGCTACTAATTACCTCTTGCCCGCCTTCGTCAACCAGTAGACCGGCACACCGCAAAGCACGATCAACAAACCGGGCCAAGTAGTAGCCGGGCGATACGCAAACAAGCAGTACAAGATCGCCGCCGCTCCCAAAATATAGATCAACGGCACAACCGGATAACCTAGTGCACGATAGGGACGCGGCGCCTCGGGCCGCTTCATGCGCAGCCGGATGACACCCGCTATCGTGAGAATGTAAAAGATCAGCGCCGCTGAGATAACGTAGTCGAGCAGGTTGCTGTACAAGCTTCCATAGGCGTGCGTTTCCGGGTTGTACGTGCGCGGCAGGACCAGCGCCGCCGACCAAATGCCTTGAATCAGCAGCGACCATCCGGGGACACGCGCGCGATTCAGAGTTCCGGCGGCGCGCGGGAAAAGTCCGTCCTGCGCCATCGAATAGTACACACGCGGGCCCGCCAGGATCAGCGCGTTCATACAGCCGAAAGTGGAGATCATGATTGCAATTGCCATCAGGACCGTACCCCATCCCGGAAAAATCGCCTGCAGCATCGCAGTGGCGACGCGGTCCGCCGGAGCGTGCTGAATGGCCGCGAGCGGCAGCACCAGCAGATAAGCCAGGTTCGCCAAAAGATAAAGACCGGTTACGCAAACTGTGCCGAGGGCCAGCGCGCGCGGCATGGTCCGGTGGGGATGTTTCACCTCGCCCGCGGCGAACGTAATATCGTGCCAGGAATCGGCGGAAAATAGCGAACCCGATTGGGAGACACAAATCGCCGCGAACAAACCGAAGGCGCTCAGCGCACTCAGGGTCGCGGTTAAAGGTGTCACATCGTGCGGCGTCCAGAAATTTCCAAAGTTCGCCGAGATCGCCGCCGGTTTCCAGAAGATGAATCCGAGCAAAATCAACGCGGCAAGCGCGATGACTTTGGCAGATGTGAACAGATTCTGCACAATCTTGCCGTAGCGGATGCCGCGGCTGTTGGTCCACGTGAGCAACGCAATCACAACGATGGCGACTGCCTGTCCCGTGGAGAGCGAAATCGCGTATCCGGACGAGATATGGATGGGAGCAACCCAATAATGCTGCTCGGAAATCGCCGGCCACAATACTCCGGTGAACCGCGCGAAGCCGACGCCGACAGCCGCGACGGTTCCGGTCTGAATGACTGTGAACAGGGTCCATCCGTAGAGAAATCCGAGCATGGGTGAGAATGCTTCCCGAAGATACACATACATGCCGCCGGCTTTCGGCATCATCGCAGCGAGCTCCCCATAGGAAACCGCCGCCGCCACAGTAATAACGGCGGTAAACAGCCACGCCACCAGTAGCCACCCGCCACTGCCGATGTTCCGCGCCATGTCGGCCGGAACGATGAAGATGCCCGATCCGATCATGGCGCCCATCACGATCATGGCCGAATCGAACAGCCCTAATTCGCGGACGAATCCGGTCTCGCGGTCAACACGTGTGGCTTCCATAGTAGATCGATTGTTAATTGCTCATGATACGGCTTCAAGCGGCAGATCCGAGACGGTCTCAACCAGAATGTCCGGTCCGGCCGCCTCCAACTCTTGGCGTGGCCCGACTCCGGTGGCGACCGCAACAGCCAGAAAACCGTTTGCCTTCGCTGCGGCCACATCGTTCGGATGATCACCGATGAACGCAATGCGGCAATCCCGCGCGACGAGACCTTGACGCTTCGCACGCTGCGCCGCTACTTGCGCCAGGCGCGCCCGCGTTCTTCCATCTTCGGCAAATGCGCCAACAGAGAAATACCCGCGCAGTCCGGCCAGCTCCATCTTTTTCCATCCGATACGGCTCAGATTGCCGGTCACAAGGCCAAGCACCGCTCCACGCGAGTTCAATGCTTCCAGAAATTCCGGCATGCCTGGACAAAGAAATGGCCGCAGGTCAGTAGCACAATTGCTCAGGTATGCCTCCTGGCATTCGTTCACCACCTGCCGAAGCACAGCCCGGACACGGCGCTCGCTTTGCCCGGCTGCACGCAGCATCACAGCAATCAGATCGCGGTCGAGCATCCCCGAGGTGCCCACACCATCCAGGTGCGTAGCGAGTCCCGTTGCACGGCGGACTCCTTCGATCAGCGCCTGCTTATGGTGCGGGCCGGCACGCCGTAGCAGCGTGCCGTCGATATCGAACAGCACCAGGCTTGTCGCTTTGCTCATCGAACCAGTCTGGGCAAAACGCCGGTGAGCAACTTCAGAAAGCTGCTCGAAACCCGATGCGCCACTTCCAAAACTTCCTGATGATTGAGCCGGTACCCGCTCAGACCTGCTGCCAGATTGGTCACGCAGGAGATGCCCAATACCTCCATACCCATATGATTTGCCGCGATGGTCTCCGCGACCGTCGACATGCCCACCAGATCCGCACCAATCGTCTTCAGAAACCGTATTTCGGCGGGCGTTTCGTAGCTCGGCCCCAGAACCGCCGCGTACACTCCTTCGTGCAACGGAATGCCCAGCTCGCTAGCTGCCTCTCGCGCAATGCGCCGCAGCTCCACGGAATAGGCTTCGGTCATATCCGGGAAACGCGGGCCCAATTCCGCATTATGCGGCCCGACCAGAGGATTGGCGCCTTGCAAATTTATATGATCGGAGATCAGGACGAGCGCACCTTGCGCAAACACCGGATGAATGCCGCCCGCTGCGTTCGTTAAAACGACGCGCTCCACGCCAAGCTGCCGGAACAGACGAATTCCGCTGGTGACTTGCTGGGGCGAATAGCCTTCGTACAAGTGAAAGCGTCCTGCCATGACGACTAGATCGACAGAATGACTTCCATTGGCGCCCAGTGTTCCCACGAGCAATTCGCCTCGATGGCCAACGGCTGTAGCCACGGGCAAGCCCGGGATGTCCTGATACGGGATCCGAACGGAATGAAGCAGCGAATCCGCAAATGCACCCAGTCCGCTCCCCAGAACAACCCCGATTTTTGGCGTCACTCCCACGTTGGACTGAACGAATCGCGCTGCCTCGCGCATCGATTGATCCATCTTTAGCTGCGATCAGTTTAGCGAACGTGTCGATTTGCTAAAGTTCGCTCGACACCTTAGTAGAAGGAGAAACAACAATGAGAGTCATGGTAATCGTAAAGGCTTCCAAGGATTCCGAGGCCGGCAAAATGCCCAGCCAGGAGTTACTGGGCGCGATGGGTAAGTTTAACGAGGAACTCACTAAAGCGGGCGTGATGCTCGCAGGCGACGGCCTCAAAGCCAGTTCGCACGGCGTGCGCGTCAAGTTCTCGGGAGACAAGCGGACCGTAACCGACGGGCCTTTTCCCGAGACAAAGGAGCTCGTTGCCGGCTTCTGGATCTGGCAGGTCAAGTCCATGGACGAGGCGATCCAATGGGCGAAGCGCTGCCCGAATCCTCACCCCGGCGTGGCGGAATCGGAACTGGAGATCCGGCCATTATTTGAGGCGGCAGACTTCGCCTCCTGAATCAAGCCGGCGTCAGCCCCACGATAGCCAGCCGGCTCACACGCGGGCCGGGGAGGATGATGCCGGCCAGATTCAATGGGTCGGCATTTGCAACCGCCACTGTGGGGTGACGGTCGGGCTCGCGTCGAATCATCCGCAATAGCGACAAAGCTTCGGGGCGGGCGAACTGTTCTCCAGTGAAGCCGGAAACGAACCGGCCGCCCCGTATTTCGCCGCGCGCCTCCATTCGGCGGAGGACACCGAGCAGATCGCGCCAGGGTGGGGCCAGCGTCTCGCGGGCAAGCAAATCGCGAAGCAGAACACCCCAGCGGTCGAGCAGTTGACGCGCGTAACGCTCGGCGCGCTCGTCTGGCGTGAGACCAACGGGTTGGTGCGCCAGCAGCGCCCAGCGGCCCGCTGCGTGGCGCGGACGCTTCGTGCTTCCCCGCCCCTCTCCGCGGCGCCGCTTCGGGTCGATAAGCGCACGTAAATTGTCGAATCCGTCCGCGGTAACGAATCCGCCCGCCAGAAGTTCCCAGAGCCCGTCTTCCACTTCGCTCGGCAGGCGATGCGTCTCACGCGCCAGGTCGATAAAGAAGCTGGCGCCCTTGCGCTCCAGCGCGCGCAGCACATCCTGCGCCGGATGCGATAGCCCTCCACAATCCACTTTCGCTTCCGGGGTCATCAGCCAGCCGACATCCTCGCGCAAGAACAAAGTAATAGGCGCGATGCGCGTGGGCCGCACACGGCGGTTTTCCGCAATGGCAGGATGCGGTGACACGCGCGCCCACATCACTTCGCCGGAAAGGCATAGCTCATCGAGAAAATCGGGATCGTATTTGGCGATTCTGCGCGCCAGAATTTCCGATTCCCAGGCAGAAGCGGGAAGCTCGTAGCCCTGCAATTGACGGATCACTTGCAGCGTTCCATCCGCGCCATGCAACTGCGTGCCGGGCGAGACGTGTTGCCAGACCTGCAGGAACCGCTCGAAATCGAGCGACGTCACCGGCTCAATTTCGCGCCGCAAGCGGCCCAGCGTCGCGCGATGGATGCGCGCCAGAATGCGGCGGTTGCACCATTCAATCTCCGCGTCTTTGTTACGGAAATGGCCGCGCAGTACCTGACCTCTCGCCTCAAGCTGCATTAGGGCGTTCTCTACAGCATCGTATGGAAATGCGATTCTCTCGGCAAGAGCATTCGCGGTTACGGGCCCAAGCGATTCCATCCAGCCGGTCACAACCGCATTTGGATCGCCGGAAACGGACATGCGCTCTGTAGCGACCCAGAACGGTTTGTCCTCGCAGGTGATCACGCTGGCGCGGTGTGAGGCGACGAGTTCCTCGAAGAACGCCTGCCACTCGGGCGCCGGGGGCACTCGAATGAGTGTCAGCATCGCGTCATGCAGTTCATCGGCGTCGCGTGCTTCGGGCCAGGCTTCGGCCGAGATCTCGTCGATGACTGCCGGATCGAGAACGCCCTCGCCGGTTACATCGGTTCCCAGCGTTTGCCGGATCTGAACGGCGCGCGTACGGCGCTCTTCGAGCGGCGCATCATCCAGATAGGCGTACGGATTCGCGTTGATGATTTCGTGAGAGAACTGCGAGGCCTGAGCCGTGTCGATTGCTCGGGTACGGATGCGGCCGGCTTCGATGGCCCGCAGAACGTCCTGCAAGCCGTGGAGATCCATCGCTTCGTACATACAATTGTCAATGGTCTCTTTAACAAGCGGATGATCCGGAATGCGCATCGGGCCGGTGAGATTTTCGGCGCAGGCGACCTGATCGGGAAAAACACAAGCCAGCAGATCGTCGGCTCGCATGCGTTGAATGGGAGCCGGTATGCGAGTCCCACCCCGAAAGCGCAGGATGGCGAGCGCGCGGGTCGTATTCCAGCGCCAGCGCGCGCCAAACATCGGAGCCGTGAGCAGGGCCTGACGCAACACGTCTTCGACAGTGCCGGACTTGAGAAATGCAAAGACAAGATCCAGCGGGAACGAATGTTGTTCCCGCAGCGAAATCACCAATCCGTTGTCCGTAGCGGCGGCCTGGAGTTCGAAATTGAAGCTGCGGCAGAAACGCTTGCGGAGCGCGAGACCCCACGCACGCATAATACGGGACCCAAACGGCGCGTGCAAGACCAACTGCATGCCGCCGCCCTGGTCAAAAAAGCGTTCGGCGACAACGGTCGTTTGAGTCGGCAGCGCCCCGAGCTCCGCAGTCCCGGCACGAACGTAAAGCGCAGCCTGTTTCGCTCCCGCTTCGTCCATGCCGCATTCATTCAACAAAAACGCGGGAGTGGGGTCCGGATCGGCCAGGATACGCTCGCGAAGGCGCGAGACTTCGGCAGATAATTCGCGCGAGCGGCCCGGCGCTTCGCCCAGCCAGAACGGAATGGAGGGAGCGGCGCCATGCGCATCGGTGACGCGCACGCGTCCGGGCTCGACGCGCTTAATCCGCCAGGAATGCGTTCCCAAGAGGAAGACATCGCCCACGAGGCTCTCCACGGCAAAGTCTTCATCGAGAGTGCCGATCACTTTGGCATCCGGCTCGGCGATGACGGAATAGTTGGCGTTCTCGGGAATCGCTCCGCCCGAAGTAATGGCCGCAAGACGCGCTCCGCGCCGACCGCGCACGCGTCCGTTCACGCGATCGCGATGCAGCAAAGCACCACTGCGCCCGCGCGAGGTCGCGATCCCCTCGGAGAGCATCTCGACGATGGAGTCGAAATCGTCGCGCGGCAGGTTCCGGTACGGATAAGCCGAACGGAAGCAGTGGAACAGATCGTCTTCGTTCCACGGCTCGGCGGCAGCCGCAGCGACAATCTGCTGCGCCAGAATATCAAGCGCATTCTGCGGGATCTCGATATGCTCCAGGTCGCCTTTATGAATGGCTGAGATCACCGCGCCGCATTCAATCAGTTCGTCACGCGTGGTAACAAACAGACGACCGTGCGGCTTGGCCCCGACCCAGTGGCCGGAACGCCCGATGCGCTGCAAGGCGATGGCAATGGAGCGCGGCGAGCCGATCTGGCAGACCAGATCCACACTTCCAATGTCGATGCCAAGCTCCAGAGAGGCGGTCGCGACGACGGCGCGCAGTTCGCCGGCCTTCAGGCGCGATTCAGCGTCCAGACGCATATGACGGGAGAGGCTACCATGGTGCGGAAGAACGGCATTGGGCCCCAAACGTTCGCCGAGGGCATGCGCGACGCGCTCCGACAAGCGGCGCGTGTTCACAAAGACCAGCGTGGAACGATTCGCCAGAATCAACTCGGCGAGACGGTCATAAACCTCGTTCCACATTTCGGTGCTGGCGACGCAACTGAGCTCGTCACGCGGAACTTCGATGGCCAGCTCCATGTCGCGGCGGTGTCCTACATCGACAATGCGCGTATTTGGGCCGAGAAACCGCCCGACCTCCTCCACCGGCCTCACGGTAGCCGAAAGGCCGATGCGCAACGGACGGCGGTCGGCGAGAGCTTCCAGACGCGCCAACGAGAGCGCGAGGTGCGATCCGCGTTTGTCGTCGGCCATCGCGTGGATTTCGTCAACGATCACCGTGGTAGTGGTTCGGAGCACCTGGCGCGGTTTGTCCGCCGTGAGGATGATAAACAGCGACTCGGGCGTCGTGATTAATATATGCGGCGGCTTACGGGTCATCTGCGCGCGTTCGGTCATGGGCGTATCGCCCGTGCGCAGCGCGGTACGGATCGACTGTAACGGGATGCCCATCTCCTTCGCGAGTTCCGCAATTTCGGCGAGCGGCACTTCCAGATTGCGGTGGATATCGTTGCTGAGAGCCTTCAGCGGCGAGACGTAGACAACCTGGGTTGCGTCTGGAAGCGTTTGCTCACGGGCAGCGCGAACAAGCTTATCCAGGCAGATCAGGAAGGCAGCGAGCGTCTTGCCGGAACCGGTGGGCGCAGAGATAAGCGTGTCGTGCCCGGCAGAGATTTCGCGCCAGCCGAGGACTTGTGGTTGCGTGGGCGAGCCGAAGCGCTGCTCGAACCAGCGCTGGACAATTGGATCAAAGCCGGAGAGCGGCATACATTCTTAGGATGACTCAAATGCCCATCGAAAGCGAACATAGCCGGCCGGGAAGTCCGCTCCACCTATTTTGAAACGACCAGCACCAGACAGATGCCGTCCCACATTTTCTTGCCTGCGCCGCGCGGCGGCTGATCGGCCATAGGCATCACCCCCACCAGCTTCGGATTCAAGTGGAAATGGGATTCCAAATACTGGCGGACCTCCACGGCGCGCTGGCGCGAAGCAAGATAACGTTGGTCTGGCATGCCGGCATCTGCGTAGCCTTCCACCACCAGGGGGTTGTTGGGCAGGTACGGAACCAAGTCGGACATCGACTGATTCAAAATGGATTTGCCGGTATCCGTTAGTTCTTGCGTGCCATCCGGCTTCGTGGTGAACAGCCCGGCAGAAGCCAGCCAGACGCGCGCCTTCGGTTTCTTGACGAACTCGCTGGAATTGTACTTACTCGGCGTGATCTGATCCAGGTTATAGAAACCGCGCCGGTTGAAAAATCCACGGAAGAAGAAGTTATGCTTGATGGCTTCCGTATCGTCCGCTAAGTTCGAGACGGTCTGTTTCGCGCCATGCACGGTATCGCGGAGAGCCAGCGCCGTGTTTTCCCCTCCGCTGCCGGGCGAAAGAAAAGTGCCTACCGCCTGGTTCATTTGACCCGTCATGTTGCGCGTGTTAGCCAGCGTCTCCCGCACATCCGGCATGTCCTTTTGCTGAACATCGGAGATGATGGTGTTCACTTTCTGCGTCGCTTGCTCCACATTGGCGCTGCTCTGCTTCGCTTTAGCTACAGTGTCTTCCACGTCGGACGCGACCGTTTTATCCACCAGAATCTTCCCTGCCGCGCCGTTGCCCTTCCGTGTATTGGATGCAATTTCGCTGACGTCTCTCGTGATGTGCGCTCCGTTGGAGGTCATTTGTTTGATATCGCCCCGAACGGAAATGACGACGCCATCCACGTGTCCCGAAAGACTGGCGATGTTATCAATAGCCTTATCCGCGCGTTTCTGTATGTCGCTGATGGTCGATTGAACCTGCTTTACAAGACCGCCGCCCTGCTTCATCAGCGCGCCCATATTAAACGGCTCCTCGCTGGGAAGAGTGCCATGCGGCGGGCACTCCGGCGAATTCGCACTGCCCTTTTTGATATTGACAAATTTGTTCCCCACCATCCCTTCTGTCTCGATGGTCGCCACGGAATCTTTGCGAACGATCGGATGAAACTTCTCGTCCACTTCGAGAGTGAGCCGGAACCGGCCGGAAGGTTTGTTGGGAACGTCAATGGCGGTAACCTGGCCGGCATTCATTCCGGACACTCGCACCTTGGCCCCGCTGGTGATCGTGTCGATGTTATCGAAATCGGCGTAGACGTGAAAATGACTTCCGAATATCTGCTTACGGCTTCCGATCATGAATAGGCCAATGCCAAACAGAACCACTCCCCCAACGAGGAAAACGCCAACCAACGCCTTCTTCTTAAGAGACATTTCGTTCAGGTCTCCGATCCCAAAGCCAATTCGCGTACGAGTGAATTCTCACTGTGAGCAAGTTCATCGACGCTGCCGCAGCCGGCGATCTTACCTTTGTCCAATACCGCGAACTCGTCCCCAAACTTTCTGGCCCCCGTCACATCATGTGTGACGACGACCAGCGTCACTTTTTGTTTCTTTTTCAGCTTGAGCAATAATTGATAGATTTCGGAAGCGGTGATCCGGTCAAGCCCGCTACTCGGCTCATCGATCAGCAGAATGCCGGGATCGAGAGCCATGGCGCGCGCGAGCCCGACACGTTTTCGCATACCGCCCGAAAGCTCGCTGGGCATTTTCTTTCCTTCCTGCCCCAGTTCGACCTCTTCGAGCTTTTCGTGCACGATATCCCGAATCTCCTTGTCGGACTTGTTCGTATGGCGGCGCAGCGGAAACGCAACATTCTCCGCGACCGAAATAGAATCGAAAAGCGCGGCTCCCTGAAATAAAAATCCGACTTTCTTCCGCGCCTCTGACAGCTTCTTTGCGTCGGCCGTTTGGATTTTAATTCCGTCGATAAATATCTCTCCGCGATCAGGTGTCAGAAGCCCGATCATGAGCTTTAAGGTGACACTCTTTCCGGTTCCGCTGCGGCCAAGCAGACAAAATGCTTGTCCGTGATTAATTTGAAAGGAAACGTCATCCAGGACCTTTCGACCTTCGAATGACTTCGATACATGGTCGAGACGGATTGCAGGTTGGCCATTCTCCATTCGTTTATTACGGAAACCAGAACAGAATCATCTTGACTAGAAGGACTTCGGAAAGTATCACCAGCAGCGATGAAAACACCACGCTTCGGGTGGAGGCGCGCCCTACTCCGGTTGCCCCGCCACTCGCGGTGTAGCCGAGATAGCAGGAGACCGTCCCGATAATGAATCCAAACACTACTGTCTTCGCGGTTGACGGGATGTAATCCGACCAGTCCATCGGGCCGAAGGCATCGTTCATAAAGAGTTGCATCGACATGTGCGATGCAAACATTTCGGACATCATGCCGCCCGCAAGACCTGAGAAGTTTAAGAGCGTGGTTAAGATTGGCAGAGCAAGAACACACGCGACAACGCGAGTGACGACCAGATACTTAAACGAATCGACTGCGAGAGACTCGAGCGCGTCGATCTGTTCGGTTACGCGCATGCCCGCCAGTTCAGCCCCGATTCCCGCGCCAACGCGGCCCGACAAGAGCAGAGCGGCGATCAACGGTCCAACATCGCGAAAGAGTCCTAACGAGACCGCCTGCGGGATCATGGCCGCCGCGCCAAACTTCTGCATGGACGCGCGTGTTTGCAGCGCGAGCACGACGCCAAAAGCGAAACCGGAGACAATCATTAGAGGACCGGAGCGCCACCCGACTTCAAAGATTTGCTTTGTAATTTCGGCTAGCTCAAAGGGAGGACGAATGCTTTCACGAAACGTCCGCGCGGCGAATAGGCCAAGGTCTCCGATCCATTGTAGAAATGCGTTTAATCGATCACCCAGCGAAGCCACGGCTTATGGAATGTTCTACTCTGTCGATGCACATTCCCGGTCTGTGTTTCTGGGAAAACACGTGTTCTCTACAGACAACAAGACCGGCGGCTGCGCTGGTAAAGCACAGACCACCGGTCTGAGCGCGTCAAAGGAAACTATACGGGAAGGTAGCGCCGGGCCGGAGAGACGCGAAAGATGGCAGTTAGAATCGCTTCCGCGGCTACGGCCGTGAGCACGCCTTTCCACTTATAACTGAGCGGCGCAAAAATGGCCGCAGCGGCCGCGGCAGAGCCGATGCCAAAGCGAACCTTCTGCTCCACATCGCCCATCTCGGTGTACTTTCTGATCGCAGTGTTTAATTCTTCCATTGTTTGTCCTTGTTTGAATGGGCCCGCAATGAAATCATTTGCCGGGCACTCTTCGATTGGACGTCCTCACGCCCGGTTTGATGTCAGCGGAGAAGCGCGATTCGAGCACCCGGAGTTTTACTTGGTCATGCCGACGCCACTCTCGGCTTCGCGGAAGCCGCCGCTTGGCTGACGGCGGTGAAACGGGTGGGGAACCGCCCAGCGCCGCCGAGACTGCCTCCGAGCAGCGAAGCCACGCAGCCACACAAAACGCCGCCGAAAATCACCAGAAACAGCGTCGACGCGTCGCCGACGAAGGTGCTGGCCACGTGGGGCGCCTGCTGCGCAGCCTGATTCACGGCCGCAGTGCTCGTGGTCACTGCCGCCGTTCGGATCGCCATGATCGAAGCGCTGACAGCGCCCCAGAACATCCATGCGATCACGGCGAAGGTGGCCATGGTGGTCAGCCCCCAGGTCACGGCCCCGTGTAACCGTCCGCCGCCGGACGTGTTGGTGGACAGTTGCGCCGCCACCCATGCGCCGAGAAACAAGGACACAAAGGCCGTGACGAAATACCAGATCTTCGACCAGGTGGCCACGCCGCCTGGACTCGACAAGGTAAACCCGATAAACAGGCCGAATGCGGTGAACAGCACCTCGGTGGCGAGCGCCACAAAGGCTCCGCCGAAAACCGCCGGCCACGAGACACGCTTCCACATGGCTGTTTCAGCCGGAGCGATGTACCCCGTAGTTACTTCTGCCATAAATACTTCTCCTAAACTTCACCTGTTGATCATTTCCGGACACACTCAACCTGTTTCGCTGCACGACGCAGCCGCTCCCGCCCTTGAGTTGGAGCGCCGGATTCCGGCTACCGGACGTACACCTCCGCGGGGACCTGCTCCACCGAAAACTCGGGCACGGCCGAGAGCACGGTGGCGTGAATGCCCTCCGGCAGATCCTGCAAGAGAACGCGCGTCCCATTCGGGAATTCCAGCGCATCGCGATAGGAATAAGTCCGGTTGGAGAGTTCCGTGAATACGACCAGTTCCGGACATCCCATGCACAGCGTGTTCTGCACCGACTTGGGCACTTCGGTCAGCAACAAACGCGTGCCGGGTGCGATGCAAACGGCTGGCAATGAAGCACAGCGCCGGGGCGCAAAAAACGCCTTAACGGCGGGCCAGAAGCCGGCCGGCTGGTTCTTGGTTTGAATTTCTTGCTGGGCGAGATCGGATACCGAAGCAAAGCCTAGCGTGCCGGTTGCGAATCGATGAAGAACAAGCTCTTCTCCTTCGTTCGCCAGGCGATTCGGAATTGTATAGAGCGAGTAATCACACATACTGCTGTACCCTCTTTCGAGCAGCCGCGCTCCCAGCGCAGAGCGCGGCGGCCGCTGGACCAGGAATTCGCTCCGGCTGTGCGGGTTCTCTATTCGAGTGACTACCGAGGGCCGCGCGAAGTTACGGTAGGCGCCGTAGGATGCCGGTTTTCCGGGGCCTTGAATAGAACTAGGCGGATTCCCAGTCAAACAGGGCGGGCGCACGGCAACGACAACTCAACACAAAGTCCGCCCGTTTGTTGATTAAACGCGTGAATGGCGCCGCCGTGGAGATGAACTGTCCGCTCGGCGATCGCCAGCCCGACACCGAAACCGCCGGTCGTCGTCTGGCGTGCGGAGTCAACCCGGTAAAACGGCCGGAAGATGGCCTGCAGGCTTTCTTCCGGTACGCCCGGCCCGGAGTCGCAGACACGGACAATGGCTTTTCCGTTGTCCGTCAACGTTTCCACCGTGACGTCCGCGTCCGGAGGCGAGTAACGGATGGCGTTCCGGATGATATTCTCTACAGCGCGGCGGAGTAATTCTTCATTTCCCAGAACTGCACAGCCATTCTGTTTCCGGTGAACGACCCGGCACTGGCGCGCCTCGGCTTCGAATATCAAATCAGACATTAGGCTCTCGACAACGCCGCCGACGGAAATTGCTTTCCGGTTGGGCACATCCTGGATGGTCTCCATAAGCGACAGCGAAAGCAGCTCTCCAATCAGAGCGTTCAACCGGCTGGATTCCAGCTCCGCGCGGTCCAGCGCCTTCGAGGCTTCTCCGGCATCTTCCCGCGCCAGTTCTAAGGCCACATTCAGACGGGCTAGCGGCGAGCGAAGTTCATGCGATACGTCGCGCAGCAATGTTTTATGCGCTTGCACCAGAGCCTGAATTCGATCGGCCATCTCGTTGAAATCGATCATCAGTGTTCGAACGTCGGCCCCGCCCCAATCGCGCAGCGGGCTCCGCGAAACCGGCAACCGCACCGTCATGTCGCCCGCCGCAAAACGGCGGAATGCCCGGCGCAGCGCACGGACGGGGTTCGTCAGCAGGTAAGCGAACGCGAACGTGACCAGCGCGGAAATAGGTATGGCCAGCGGCGGCAGATGCGGAAACCAGGGCGGCCCGTGAAACGGCGTCAACAACACCGCAACACACGTTTTGCCGTTTTGAGCAGGTAATGGCTGAGCAACCGCCCATAGCGAATGGACTCTCCCGTACTCCCGCTGCGCGCGGCCGCGTGCGCGCGCCGCAAATTGCAGGACGGCGTCGGGCGCAGTACGCCCGCAGACATCGGTTCCGTGCTCGTCGAGAACAAAGAAGGAATCCCCGCCCTGCTGGTCGCAGGCCGCTGGTCTTCCACTCATCTCGAAACTTGCGAGCCGGCGTATCGAGATATCGAGCGCCGTCCTCAGATTATCGGGAGAAGGGTGGCCGGACTGAGGAAAAATCACCGCCGTCACCACGAAAGTGGCCAGCGTGCTGACCCAAAAGGCTAGAAAAATTTGAACAAAAAAGCTTCGCACGCGTTATGTGCCTTCTTCGGGCATGGCTGAAAACATGTAACCCGAATTGCGGATGGCCCGAATGCCGCCATGAAAGTCCTGCAGGCTTTCCAGCTTTCGGCGGAGGCGGCTCACGTGCATATCGATGCTGCGGTCTAACGGCCGGAACGGGCGTTCCAGCACCTGCTCGACGAGTTCCTCGCGGGATACAATCTCGTACGGTTTTTCGAGCAGCTTTCCGAGCAGCAGGAATTCGATGTCGGTCAACTCCAGCGATTGATCTCCGAACGAGATGCTCCGGCGGCTCGCGTCAATCGTGAATCCGGCCACCACTGTCCGCTTCACCGGCGTTTTCGCCTCCACGTGTGACCCGCGCCTGGCAATGGCTCGCATGCGCGCCACTAATTCGCGGGGATTGAAAGGCTTCGGGAGATAATCGTCGGCGCCCAACTCCAGTCCGACAATGCGGTCGACGTCATCGCCCCGCGCGGTCAGCAGCAGTACATTGATTGCAGATCGCTGGCGGAGCCGCCGCAGGACTTCAAAGCCGTCCAGATCGGGCAGCATCACATCCAGGAGAACGATCCTGTACTGCCCTTCCAGAGCAGCCTTCAGCCCGGCTTCGCCGCTGTGCTTTGCCATAACAGCCCAGCCATGATGGCCGAGATACTCCTGTAACATCGAGCACAGCTCGGTGTCGTCGTCGATGAGAAGGACATGTTCCTCCCCGATACTGGTCCCCATTTCTGCTTCATTGTAGGCAGCTTTACAACGGTTGCGCGGCTTTGTGACAAACCGTTACAAATCGTGACGGCACGTGACAGCGATTCATCGTGCAATAAAACTGTGAACCTTTCCGTTGCCGGCCGGATCGCCCTATGAGCGAACAGAACCGAACCATTGTCGAAGAGAAGCCGAAGCACGCAACGCGTCCGAAGCGGCGCGCCTGGCTTGCGGGACTCCTGTTTCTGATCGTTGTCGCCGCCCTGACGGCGCCGTTGCTGATGCGTCAGCACATCGTGCCCAGCGGCCCTGCGGGATTCCCCGGGCGCGGCGGCCCTGGCGCTCCCCCCGGCATGGGAGGGCCCAATGCGCCGACGCTGATCGAAACTGCGACGGTTGCCACCGAGCCGATGAGCGTGTATATCGACGCGATCGGCACGGTCACTCCGGAACGCACGGCGAGCATTTACAGCCAGGTCAGCGGTCAATTGCTCGCGGTGAACTACACGGAAGGGCAGCTTGTGCACCAGGGCCAATCGCTGGTCGAAGTGGATCCGCGGCCTTATCAAGCGCTGCTGGATCAGGCGAAAGGCGCGCTCGCGCGCGACCGTTCGCTGCTGCACCAGGCGCAAGTGAATGCGCAACGCTACGCGGAAGCCTTGAAACGCAACGCCATCTCGCAACAAACGCTATTCGATCAGCAAGCGGCTGTGCAGCAATATCAGGGCAGCATTCAGAACGACGAAGGCTCGGTCAAATACGACGAAGTGCAGCTCAGCTACTGCCACATCGTTGCGCCGTTTACGGGCCGCATCGGCTTACGGTTAGTGGACCCGGGAAACACCATCTTTGCGGGAGCTTCGAACACCCTGGCTGTCATTACGCAGCTTGATCCGATTACCGTCGTGTTCTCGATCGCCGAAGACGATGTGCAACGCGTGCAGGACCAGCTTCGCCGGACGCACACCATGCGGGTCGATCTATACGATCGCACGCAAAACCAGAAACTTGCGACCGGTTCGCTGCTGGCCTTCGATAATCAGATCGATACAACCACCGGAACGGTCAAGTTTCGCGCCAGATTCCGCAACCCTTCGAACTCACTGTTCCCGAACCAGTTCGTGAATGCCCGGCTGCTGGTGAGCACGTTGCCCGCGGCCCAGGTGCTTCCGACTTCCGTGATTCAGTACAACGGCCAGCAAGCGTTTGTCTATGTGGTGAATCAGCCGAGCGGCACGGTTCGTTTGCAGAACATCACAGTGACGAACGAAGCCAATGACAAATCGGCCGTGCAGGGCCTGGCTGCCGGCACGGTGGTCGCGGCCAGTAACTTCGACCGCCTTCAGGACGGCGCGAAGGTCATGATGGCGGGTCACAATGCGCCGCCTGCCCGCGGACAACAACCGGGTCGTCTGACGGGAGCTAGACGTTGAGTCCTTCGCGCCTATTCATTCTGCGGCCGGTCGCCACCGCTCTTCTCATGGTGGCCATCCTGCTGGTGGGATTCGTTGCTTATTTGCAGTTGCCGGTGTCGGCGCTGCCCGAGGTGAACTACCCGACCATTCAGATCCAGACACTCTATCCGGGCGCCAGCGCAGACGTGATGTCATCCACTGTGACCGGCCCGCTGGAAAAGCAATTCGGACAGATTCAAGGTCTGTCGCAGATGACCTCTACCAGTTCCGGCGGAGCGTCAATTGTGGTTCTGCAATTTGCGCTGAACATCGATATCGATGTCGCCGAGCAGGAAGTCCAGGCGGCTATTAATTCGGCTCAAAGTTTTCTTCCCAACGATCTGCCCGTTCCCCCGGTTTACAGCAAGACGAACCCCGCCGATGCGCCTGTTCTGACGCTGGCGCTCACATCCAACAGCATGTCCCTAGACCGAGTGGAGGATCTGGCGGACACCCGGCTCGCTCCCAAAATCTCGCAGGTGAAAGGCGTCGGACTTGTCTCCATTTCTGGCGGGCAGAAGCCGGCCGTGCGGATTCAAGCGAACCCGCTGGCGCTGTCCTCTTATGGACTCAGCCTCGAAGATATCCGAACTGCAATCACCAGCACGAGCGTAAACGGGGCCAAAGGGAATCTCGACGGCCCGCAGCAGGCGTATACCATTAACGCCAACGATCAGATCATCTCCGGCGGCCAATACAACAAGGTGGTTGTCGCGTACCGCAACGGCGCGCCCGTCATGTTGACGGATGTGGCCAATGTCTTCAATGGCGTCGAAAACGCACGGCTCGCAGCCTGGATGAACGAAACACCTGCCGTGATCATGAACGTGCGCCGGCAGTCGAATGCCAATACCATCGAAGTCGTCAATTCCGTCAAGGCGCAACTGAAGCAGATTGAGGCGACTCTTCCGGCTTCCGTCAAAGTTGAAGTGCTGACCGACCGCACGACCACCATCCGAGCTTCCATCGAAGACGTTGAATTCGAAATGATGCTGACCATCGGGCTGGTCGTGATGGTTATCTTCCTATTCCTGCGGAATCTGCGCGCCACCATCATTCCCAGCGTGGCCGTACCTCTGTCGCTGGTCGGTACGTTCGCGGTGATGTATCTTCTCGGGTACAGCCTCAACAATCTTACGCTGATGGCGCTCACGATCGCCACCGGATTCGTGGTCGATGACGCCATCGTGATGCTCGAAAACATCTCGCGTTATCTCGAACAAGGCATGCGTCCGTTGCAGGCCGCGCTCACAGGGGCCGCGGAGATCGGGTTCACGATTGTTTCGTTGACTATTTCGCTCATCGCGGTCCTGATTCCGCTGCTCTTCATGACCGACATCACTGGCCGGTTGTTCCGCGAGTTCGCCGTCACGCTGGCTGTCACCATCGTCGTTTCGGCTGTTGTTTCGTTGACATTGACGCCGATGATGGCCTCGCGCCTGCTGCGCCACACGCCGGAAAACGAGCAAGGCCGTTTCTATTACTGGTCGGAGCACGTTTTCAATCGCATCATCGGCTTCTATGGCCGCACGCTCCAATTCGTTTTCCGGTTCCAAGCGGTCGTTCTGGTCATAGCAGCGGCCACGCTCGTCCTTTCCGTCTACCTGTATTTCGTCATTCCCAAAGGTTTTTTCCCGATTCAGGATACCGGCGTCATTCAGGCCATTTCGCAGGCTCCGGACGCAACATCATTCGCCGCCATGTCGGTCCGGCAGCAGGCTCTCGCGCACGTGATCCTGCAGGATCCTGCCGTAGAATCGCTGTCCTCGTTTATCGGTGTCGATGGCACGAACACCACCCTGAATAGCGGCCGCATGCAGATCAATCTCAAACCGCTGGCCGAGCGCGGCATCTCCGCGAGTGAGGTGATCCGGCGTCTGAAGCCGAAGGTGCAGCACGTACCGGGAATCGAGCTCTTCATGCAGCCGGTTCAGGACCTGACCGTGGAAGACCGTGTCAGCCGTACGCAATTTCAGTACACCCTCGAAGATCCGAACGAACAGGAACTGGACACTTGGACGAACAAACTGGTTGCCCAGCTCCGAAAGCTCCCGCAGATCGAAGACGTGGCAACCGACCAGATGCCGTCCGGAAACGCCGTGCAGATCGAGATCGACCGGGTGACTGCGTCGCGGCTGGGTCTCAACCCGCAAACCGTCGATGACACTCTCTACGATGCTTTCGGGCAGCGCCAGATCACCACGCTTTACACCCAGACGAACCAATATCACGTAATCCTGGAGGCCGATCCGAAATTGCAAACGCGCCCAACGGATTTGAATAACATCTATCTTCCGGCGTCCGCAACATCCGCCTCCACCGGCAGCCGCACGATGGGATCATCGTCCGGAGCAGGAGCGGGAGGAGCCGGCGGTGGAGGAGGAGGGCAATTGAATCCCGGGTCGACCTCCGGCGTGGGTAGTGTCGCCACGTCCAGTGCAACGCTCTCGTCCGGGCAAACCGCGGCCAGCCAGCTCAGCACAAGCAGGCTGACATCAGCGGTCTCCGGCACATCTGTGAATGCCACCGTGCTGCAATCGATTTCCACCTCGACCACGTCATCGAGCACTGCTCTGAATTCCACAAACAGCGCGGCCGGAGGGGGCGGCGGGCAGACGGGCGCGGGTGGCGCCGGTTCTGGCGCGGCCGGCGGTGGCGGCGGTGGCGGAGCGGCCACCAGCAACAATCGCCCGAACCCGATCCCGTTATCCGCTTTCGCCAGCTATCACAAGATGTCTGCCCCGTTGACGATCAATCATCAATCGCAGTTTCCGGTCGTCACCATCTCGTTCAACCTGGCGCCCGGCGCGGCACTGAGCCAGGCGGTTGCAGCCGTTGACCAAGCAACTGCGGACCTGAATCTTCCATTAGGAATGCAGGCGCGCTGGCAGGGGACAGCGGCTTCATTCAAAAACTCCCTCACGAACGAAGGCTTTCTGGTTCTTGCGGCGCTCGTCACTGTATATATCGTTCTCGGTGTTCTGTACGAAAGCTTCATTCATCCGCTCACCATCTTGTCCACGCTGCCCTCGGCGGGGGTTGGGGCTCTGCTTGCCTTGATGCTGTTCGGCCAGGACCTGGGCATCGTCGGCATCATCGGAATCGTTCTTCTGATCGGCATCGTGAAGAAGAACGGAATCATGATGGTCGATTTCGCCTTGGAAGCGGAACGGAACGAGGGTAAGACCCCGCAGGACGCGATCTACCAAGCGAGTCTGCTGCGCTTCCGGCCTATCCTGATGACGACGATGGCGGCTCTGCTCGCCGGCTTGCCGCTCGCGCTCGGGACCGGTATCGGCTCCGAGCTGCGCCGACCCTTGGGTATCGCGATGGTCGGCGGTCTCTTGCTGAGCCAGCTTCTGACGCTCTACACGACGCCGGTGATCTATATCTGGTTTGACAAATTGAGCAAGAAATTCCGCGCCGGCACGTCCGCGCAGCCCTTTCAGCTTCCGCTGCCGGAGCAGCCATGAACATTTCTGCTCCCTTCATTCAACGACCCGTTGCGACGATTCTGCTCACCGCGGCCGTCGCCATCGCAGGCGGAATCGCGTTCAGCGTTTTGCCCGTAGCGCCCCTTCCCCGTATCGATTCACCAACCATCTTTGTCAACGCGTCGCTTCCCGGGGCGAGTCCCGACGTCATGGCCTCGGCTGTGGCAACCCCGCTCGAACGGCAGCTTGGACACATTTCGGGTATCTCCGAAATGACCTCTCAAAGCTCCACCGGCTCGGCGAATATCTCGATGCAGTTCGACCTCGATCGCAACATCAACGCCGCCGCCCGCGACGTGCAAGCCGCTATCAGCGCAGCCAGAACCTATCTGCCGTCGAACCTGCCGATGAATCCGATGTACCGGAAGGTGAACTCGGCGGATACTCCGATCGCGATCATTGGTCTCGAATCGAGTATTTACGATCCGGGGCACCTGTATGACACAGCTTCCAATATTCTTTTGCAAAAGTTGTCACAGATTGAGGGCGTGGGACAAGTGACCATCGGCGGCGCGACGCTGCCGGCGGTTCGTGTCGAGGCCAATCCGTTCCAACTGAATCATTACGGCATCAGCCTTGCCAGCGTCGCAACCTTTCTGCGAAATCAGAATGCTCACAGCCCGAAAGGCAATCTCAGCAACGATCAGACCGTCACATACCTTTACGCGAACGACCAAATCAATAAGGCCGCAGATTACCGTCCGCTCATCATTGGCTATCACAACGGCGCGGCTGTTCGCCTGCAGGATGTCGCGAGCGTTGTAGATGCAACCGAAAGCCGCCGCTCCGCCGGATATGTAAACGGTCAGACTTCGGTCCTTCTCATCATCTTCAAGCAGCCCGGCTCCAACATCATTCAAACCGTTGACCGGATTAAAGCAGAGTTCCCGGCGCTGCGGGCTGCCATCCCGCGCGGGCAAAAGCTCACGCTGATCCTCGATCAGACCACAACCATTCGCGCATCCTTGCACGAGGTGGAGCGCACACTCGGAATTTCCGTCTGCTTGGTCATTCTGGTCGTCTTCTTCTTCCTGCGCGACTGGCGCGCCACCCTGATCCCCGGCGTAGCCGTTCCCGTTTCACTGATCGGAACGTTCGCGGCCATGTACCTATTGGGGTATTCGCTCGACAATCTATCGCTGATGGCGCTTACCATTTCGACCGGCTTCGTCATTGACGACGCCATCGTCGTGATGGAGAACATTGCGCGCTATCTTGAAAGCGGCTTCAGTCCCATCCAAGCGGCTCTGCGCGGCTCGAAGGAAATCGGCTTCACCATTCTCTCCATCACGGTTTCTCTGATTGCCGTCTTCATCCCCATTCTGCTCATGCAGGGCTTTCTCGGCCGGCTGTTTCGGGAGTTCGCCATGACTCTTTCCACCGCCATTCTGATCTCGATGGTTCTCTCGCTGACAACCACTCCCATGCTCTGCTCGCGCGTTCTGAAGCCGGTGTATCAGGGCACACATGGTTTTCTTTATCGCGTCAGTGAGAAAGCCTTCAACGGAATTCTCAAGCTGTATCAGAAGAGTCTCGACTGGGTGCTGGGCCATCATGCAGGCGCGATTCTCGCATTGCTGATCGTCACTATGATCCTCAACGTTGCCTATATTATTCGGATTCCTAAGGGATTCTTCCCCCAGCAGGATACGGGCGTCGTGATGGGCGGGATGATGGGACCGCAGGACGCCTCCTTTCAGATGATGAACACGGCACTCCGGCGGGCAGTCGCGATCGTCAAATCGGATCCCGGAGTGAACAATGTCGTCGGCTTCACGGGCGGACAAGGGTCTTCGAACAGCGCCTTCATGTTTATCGCTTTGAAGCCTTTGGACCAGCGGCGCGCGAGCGCCACCGACATCGTGAACCGGCTGCGTCCGAAGCTGATGACCGTTCAACACGCCCAGGTCTTCCTGATGGCCGCGCAGGACATACGCGTCGGAGGCCGCCAATCGAACTCGCAATACCAGTACACTCTGATGGCCGACACTACGGACGATCTGAAGAAGTGGGCGCCCCAACTCGCGCGCGAAATGAAAAAGATTCCGCAGATCGTCGACGTCAACTCCGATCTGCAGAGCGGCGGGCTGCAGGCATATCTGTTTTACGATCGCATCACCGCGGCGCGGCTGGGTCTGACTCCGCAATCCATCAACAATGCCCTGAACTACATGTTTTCGCAAGCCCAGGCGTCCACCATCTATAAGCCGCTCAATCAATATCACGTGGTGCTGGAGGCGGCTCCTCAATTCGGCACATCGCCGGAGGTATTAAAACGGAGTTACGTGCAAACGTCCAGCGGCGTCGTTCCCCTGCCGGCCGTCGCCACGCTCAAGCGCGTTACCGGGCCTCTGTCACTCAGTCACACCGGGCTGTACCCGTCGTCTACGATTTCGTTTAATCTCGCGCCGGGCGTTTCGCTGGAGCAGGCCACCACGCTTGTCCATAACGCCGAAGCGACGCTGGGAATGCCGAATACCGTACATGGAGCGTTCTCCGGAACCGCTCAGCAATTCACAAAATCGCTCCAAAGCGAACCGCTGCTGATCGGCACGGCGCTTCTCGCGGTCTACATCGTTCTGGGGATCCTGTATGAGAACCTGATCCACCCGATCACTATTCTCACTTCCCTGCCCTCCGCCAGCCTGGGGGCCGTAATTACATTGATACTGTTCCATTCGGATCTGAACATCATCGCGCTCATCGGCATTCTGCTGCTGATCGGAATCGTGAAGAAGAACGCCATCATGATGATCGATTTCGCGCTCCAACTGGAACGCGAACAGGAAATGGATACGCAGCAGGCCATCTATCGCGCCTGCCTGATGCGCTTCCGCCCCATTTTGATGACGACCGCTGCCGCCTTTTTTGGCGCTGTTCCGCTCGCGTTTGGAACGGGTATCGGCTCCGAGCTCCGGCGACCCCTCGGCCTCACCATCATGGGCGGCTTGGTCGTGAGCCAGGTGTTAACACTGTATACAACTCCAGTCGTGTATCTCTTCCTCGATCGCCTGCGATTGCGTTTTAAGCGCGTCGCCAAATCGTCGGAAGGACCCGAACTGCTGGAGGCTTTCTGATGAAACAACTCGTTATCACAAGTACCGCGGCCGCCCTGTGCATCCTGACAACGGCCTGCACAGTCGGCCCCAAGTATTCACAGCCGCCGGTCACAACGCCGGCCTCCTACAAGGAGATTGCTGATTTACGAACGCGCGAGGGCTGGAAAGAGGCGCAGCCAAACGAGGGCGCCATTCGCGGCGACTGGTGGCAGATCTTCGGCGACGCCGAGCTGAACAATCTCGAAGAGCAATTGAACAAGAACAACCAGACCATTGCGCAGTCGTTTCAAAACTATATGGCGGCGCGCGCATTGGTCCGTTACGCCCACGCCAACTTGTTCCCTTCGTTGACCGTGGGCGCCTCCGTTTCGCATTATGCGACCGGTCCGGTCAGCACGGCACGATCGAGCAATTCGATTTCTCAGAACAGCTACGAATTGCCGCTCGATGTGTCCTGGCAGCCGGACCTGTTTGGCCGCATTCGAAACACGATCCGCGAGTATTCCAATGCAGCCCAGGTGAGCGCCGCAAACCTGGCGAACGAACGGCTCAGCGAACAGGCGAGTCTGGCCCAATATCTGTTCCAACTGCGTGGAGAGGACGCTCTCGAGCAGCTCTATCAGCAAACGGTCAAAAGCTACCAACAAAGCCTGGAGCTTACACAGACTCTGGTGCAAACCGGCATCAACTCTCCGCAGGATGTCGCCCAGGCGGAGACGAACCTGCGCACGGCGCAAGCCAACGCTACGAGCATCGGTATTGCACGCGCACAGTACGAGCATGCCATCGCGTTGTTAGTGGGACAGCCTGCCAGCACCTTCTCCATTCCAGTCAAGCCGCTCGATTCGAAACCGCCGGTCATCCCGATCGGATTGCCTTCTCAATTGCTCGAGCGCCGTCCGGATGTCGCCGCGGCGGAAAGAACCATGGCGGAGGCTAATGCGCTCATTGGGGTCGGAAAAGCCGCGTACTATCCAACCGTTTCGCTCTCGGCGAGTGGAGGCACGCAGACCAGCGCTATCGCAAATCTGCTCACCTGGCCCGCGAGATTCTGGTCTCTCGGCGGCTCCGTCTCAGAAACGCTCCTCGATTTTGGCGCGCGCCGCGCAACGGTTCAGCAGTATCAGGCTCAATACGAAGCAGACGTCGCGGCCTACCGGCAAACCGTGTTGACCGCCTTCCGCGAGGTCGAGGACTATGTTGCTGCCGTGCGCATTCTTGCTACGCAGGCGGAAGAACAAGCCGAAGCAGTCGCGTCCTCCAAGCAGTATCTCGATATCGCAAATGCGCGCTATCAAACCGGCGTCGATACGTACCTGAACGTCCTGACCGCCCAGAATGCGTTTCTGACGAGTCAATTGTCGCAGATCAACCTGCGCACGAATCAGATGACGTCAAGCGTCCAGTTGATCGCTGCCTTAGGCGGCGGCTGGAATGCAGCGCAACTGCCGTCTGAAAAGGACGTGCAGAAGCGCCCGGCAGCAACGCCCTAATCGGCGCTCGCAACCAGCTCCGGGATATGGGCGAGCTTTTCGGGATTTGTGATGAAGTAGATGCTTTCAATGCGGTCGTGAGCCGCATATAGCGTGACGGCAAAGAACGGCTCACCGTCGAGATAGCTGATAATACCAGGCTCTCCGTTCATTTGCACGATTCTCTGTACCAAATTGCCTGGTGCGAATTTTCTAGATCCGCCCAAGATGCCGCGCGCCACGTTCGCCGCACCGTGCACGGCATTGGGAACCGCTGGCGCCTTGCCGCCGCCGTCAGCATACAAGACAACGTCTGCTGAGAGCAGGGATAACAGACCCTCCATGTTCCCGGTCGTGACCGCTTCTAGAAATCGTTCCAACAGGCGCCCTCGCTTCTCCCGGGATGCCTCGAATCTAGGACCCATCGCGCTAATGCGCTGCCGGGCCCGGCTGAAAACCTGCCGACAATTGGCCTTACTCAAACTGAGGACTGCGGAAATTTCGGAGTACTCGTACTCAAACACTTCACGCAGTAAAAATACCGCACGCTCGACTGGAGTGAGCCGTTCGAGCAATACGAGAAATGCCATCGACAGCGTTTCATCCACGCGCACCAATCCCAGTGGATCGCTCCCCTGCCCTGTCGCCAGCGGTTCCGGAAGCCACTGGCCGACGTACTCTTCGCGTTGCGCGCGAGCCGATTGAAAATAATTGATACAAAGCCGGCTGATAATGGTTACCAGAAAGGCTCTGGGGGACCGTATCTCTTCTTCGGATGCCTGCTGCCAGCGAATAAATGCTTCCTGCAGCATATCTTCGGCATCAGCCACAGTGCCGAGCATCCGGTACGCAACCGAGAAGAGTAGCCCCCGGTATTGATCGAACGTCGCCAAACGGATCGAGTCTGCTGTTGCCGTCTGCATTCGCTTACCTGGCCGGGCGGTCCAATTCCGGAGTTTGAGCGGGTGATCGCTGCCGCTCTGCACTTGATTTGAATGCCGCCACAGCCCAGAAGACAATAACGAACACGACTAGGGCCACCGATGAGCCTACGAGCCCCGGTTGCGCCGTCATCAGCAAGACTGCGGCCAGAACTAGGCCGGTTCTCACGCCAAGCGAGATGCTGAGAAACGGAGATCGTACCTTCTCTGTAAGGGCGGGGTCCTGCCGCATCCGGCGCATCCGGCGGCTCGAGATGCCCGCGAGCGCTCCGAAGGCAATCACAATCACAACAGCAATCTTTGGCCAAGCCAGCTTCCACAAGGACGCACGATCTGCCAAAAACCCTCCGGAGAGCAAAAGAATAAGCAGACAAATAGAGGCTAGAGGCCGCATGCCCGGGAGTGGATCGAGCCAATAGAGCGTGTTTGATTTTTCCGAAGCGCGCCGCAATTGCCTCAGCGCAAAACCTTCCACGGACATTGCCGCAACCAATACAAGCGTCGTAATTACATGTATGTACAAAACTGCTGAAAACAGATCCATAGGCTTAACTCAAAAGACCGGGTACGGACGCGCTTTGTGACAACGTCATCGACCCGTCTTTATCAGGTTGTCACATCCGTGGCGCTAGTCCGGTCTCGGTCGTTGTGGGAAATATCGAAATGAAAAAAAGCAAAGCAATTTATTGGACGTCTACGGGCTTTGTGGCATTGATCATGACGATTTCGGGCATGCTCGCAGCGGCGCACACTCCACGGTATCTGCAGGCTCTCAAGCATCTCGGATACCCTCCCTATTTCGCGAATCTCCTGGCAGTGGGCAAACTGGCCGGAGTTGCTGTTCTACTCGCGCCCAAGCTCGGCAAGCTCAACGAGTGGGCCTACGCGGGATTTGCGATTACCGTGCTGAGCGCCAGCTATTCTCACCTTTCCTCAGGAGATGGCCTCCTCGCTTTGGACCCGCTCGCGACGTTTATTGCGCTTGCGATCTCCTACGCGAGCCGGCCGGGAGGCCGGCGTTCGGAACTACGAGGCAATCTCCGGAACGACGAACGGAGCCCGGTATTGCCGTGAGAACATCGCGTTCGCTTCCGCATCGTTCTTGCAACTCAGTGTTTCCGCATCGAAATACAGCGTGCGGCCGAGCCGGTAGGAAATATTTGCAAGATGGATCAGAATGACTGAGGGAACGGCCTCTTCGAGCGGTGCGTTCAGATCCGTGTGCTTGCGGCTGCGAACGGCCTGGATAAAATTCGCCCAGTTATCGCCGCGTTGTTCGCCGTTACTCTTCGGCCCGGGTTCTTGCTTCTTTCCAAGAAACGTCTCATACCCGTTCGCCGTGCTCAGGTATCCTTTCGAGCCGTAAACAATATTGCCTACAGTCGCATGCGTACCCGCCGCCGGACCCGACATCTGGTCGGCAATGGACAAAATATCCGCTTCGCTATTCGTTATCCAGTGGCGGACTTCAAACACTAGCATCTGTTTGCGACCGTTCTCATTGAATTCGAAGGTGGCCACCATGGTGTTCGGCGTCTCCTGATCGTCGTCGAACATGAAGTGCCCGCCTGTCGCCGTAATCTTGGTCGGATACTTGACTCCGAGCAGCCATCGAGCCGCATCCATCTGGTGAACGCCCTGATTTCCGATGTCTCCGTTGCCGTAATCCCAGAACCAGTGAAAGTTGTAGTGGAACCGATTTCGAGTAAAGGCATGCTCCGGAGCCGGCCCAAGCCAGAGATCATAGTGAACACCCGCCGGGACGGGTTCGACGGGCGCACGGCCGATCGTATCGCGCCACTTGTAACAAAGCCCACGCGACATATAAATGTCACCGAGCAAACCGCCTCTGACCTTTTCTACGGCTTCCTGCATCGTGGGCGACGAGCGCGCGTTTGTGCCGTGCTGCACCATGCGGTTGTATTTCTTGGAGGCGGCTAAGAGTTGTTTCGCTTCGAAGATGTTATACGCGCACGGCTTCTCCACATACACATCCTTGCCCGCCTGGCATCCCCAAATGGCTTGCAGCGCGTGCGAGTGGTTAGGCGTTGCAATCGAGATCGCGTCAATATTTTTGTCTTCCAGCAGCTTGCGAAGATCCGTAAAGGCCGCCGGACGTTTGCCGGTCAACCGTTCCGCGTCGCCTAATCTTTTTTGAAGTACCGACTCATCCACATCGCACAATGCGGCAATCTGCACGTTCGGCATTCGCGAATACGCGCGAATATGACTTTGCCCCTGCCCGCGAACCCCGACACAGGCCACCCGCACAGTATCGTTTGGATTCGAGTTAACAGTGCTCGCCGCGGCCAGCGCGCCCGCGGAGCTGAAGAAAAAATGACGCCGGTTCATAGTAACTGCCTTTCTTACCTTTGTTGGTTCAAGATTCGCCAGAGTGTCCCGCTGAAAATATTAGCTTGCGCCGCGGCCGAAACGCCGCAGGCATCGAGCATGCGGTGATAGCGATCCAGCGCGCGATCGAACTCGTCGAGATCCCCTTCAAAAACGTCCGACCCGAAGACGAGTTTTTCGAAGGCGCTCGTGGACGACTTTGGAGTATGCGGACTGACCACGCTGCTCCACCAGAAAATCGACTTGAAGAACGAATAGTCTTCCTGTTTCTTGATCAGGGTTGATCCCGAGACATCAAAGTACAGGTTCGGATTCCATCTGCCGATCTCCGCCGCCCAGGCGTAATCAGGATTCCCAAGATGCGCGCCGATAACCGTCAGCTTCGGAAAACGACGCGCCACCAGATCCAATCGCGAAACCCGCATGCGATCGGAATCCACATCCGAAGGGATTTCCGGATGGGTGCGATTAACGATTCCGGTATGGAACAGAAGCAGCATGCCATACTGTTCTGCTCGCTGATAAATCGGCCAGTAGCGGCGATCGTCGTAAGGATACTGTGGCCGGCTGATCTCGCCGAGACCCCGGAATCCCGCGGCATGAAACTCGTCGATGGTCTTCAAAACATCCGGAGCATCGACGTCGATATCTCCCAGACCGATCAGCCGGCCGGGATGCTGCTGGATAAAGGTTGTGACCTGGGGAATGTCTTTGGGTGCAGTAATCAGCATGGCCTCGCCTGAAACGGACGAGAGCCTTGCCACCAGCTTTTCCAGAAACTCGACGCTGCCGTTGTGGTGAACGTGACAATCGATCAGCTTCGGCGGAGTCGTCTGAGACCAGCCTGGCAGGCAGAACAGAATTAGCAAGGAAAATATGCTACGCAATGGTTCGCACCCATTCTCCAAATACTTTGTTTGAATCCGGTTCGATCCGAAAAGATAGATTGGCCGCAGGTTTCCCATACCGTTCTGTGATCTGACTCAACGAGAGGTCGGTCCCTTTTGGGTCAACCGGGTTGAGCAGCCAGAGTGGACGCGGCGCAATCGCGGCCGAAACTTCCGGCAAGTCGAAATGCTCAAGCAAGCGAGGCACAAAGAACGCAAGCTTGAGGTTGTAATCTTCCGACGCCACAAGCGATGCGAAATCACTCAATGTACGGTCAAGCAACACGCTTCGGAGGCGGTCTTCCAGCGCGGCCGCAAACAGCGCATCCAAACCATTCGGACCCACTCCCAGTACCCCGATGCGGGAAGAATCTATATCGGATCGGCTTTGCAAATAATCGATACAACACAGCGCGTCCCACACTCGCTGCCCGGCCAGCGGCTGACCGGCTGTCAGGCAGTTGGTCCAATAGCCCAGTTCGACGCCGTGCCCATAAAACAGCGGCCCTTCCGACGGCATGCGCGGAGTTGCTGAACCCGAGGCGCGGGAATCGATCGCGCACAATGCAATCTTTTGATCGATTACACTCCGCAAGAGTCCGAGATCGTCGACGATGCGATTTTTGGAGGTTGAGAGAACCAGCACAACCGGCAACTTGGAAGCCGCGCCTGGCGGTTTGAGAAGATATCCCGGCACTCGAACTTCGGGTTCGGAATGAAACTCAAACTCCTCGATTGCCAGATCCGGACGGTTAGTCGTGGTCAGCGTTCTTGCCTGGCTCGCGCGCGGCGATGGGGAAATACTGAGAAGAGTTCGGAGAGTGCTGTGAAGCCGTTCCTTGGAAAGGCCGCTCCCTCGCGGTCGCGGTTCTGTTCCATGAAGCCGGTCCGCATTCACTTGATACGCGGTGCGGCCGCCGATCGAGGTCAGAATCTGGCCCGTCGACGTGCAATTCAAATCGGAGGCCGGACCTTCGTCGAACGCTGCTTCCGCGATGTTCCCCTTCCCGTTCTGGAGCCAGCGATTAAACCAGTCGTAGGTGGCGCGCCGGTGAAAGAAGTCGTAATCGTGCGGAAGATTGGAGGCCGATAAGCCCGCCTTCTCGGCGGCATCGTAAATGGAATATAAAGACTTCAGCTCGTCGAAAATCTCCCGCGTGCCCTGCTCGTAGTGCGGAGAATACGTCGAACCGACATCCATATGCGTGTAGCAGATCAGCAGCGGCTTCGGAGCAAACGCGAGTAGCAGATCGCCGCGGTCGATCCCCAACTTCAAGCCGCCAATAATGTTTTGCTCGGCATCGGCATATGCTCCGGGCGGCTCGTAGTTGGCTCCGGCGACATTCTCCGTATGTCCTTCCACCACAACCGCCGCCTGAATCCTCGGTTCGAGAGCGCACAGCCACATGGTCTGCGTCCCTCCGCCCGAATGGCCGCAGCATCCCATTCGATTTGCATCGACCTCGGGCCGGCTCAACAGATAGTCGAGAGCGCGGACAGCATCCCAGGTTTCAAACTGCGTGGTGCTCGATCCAACCAATAAAGCGGGCCAGCCGAATTGATCATGCTCGCCCGTGGGTCCAAATCGGGACCGATTGGTGCCGGGAATAGGATATTGAAGACGCTCGCCCTGTCCCGGCGGGTCCCAGGTCAGAACAACGAACCCGTCGCGCGCGAGATTTTGAAAGACAATCTGATAGCTTCGATACGCCTTGCCATTGGGCGTGTGCCCAAGAGGAGAAATAACGGCCGGAAACGGCCTGCTTCCGGAGTTCGGAATGTAGAGGTTCGCAGGTACGTAAAACTGAGGCTGGCTCTCGAAGATGAGCTTCTCGATCCGGTAAGCGCCGCGGTCCACCGTCCCAACCGGCTTCACGTTCAGGGGAGTCTTTTCCAGCCGGCCACCGATCAAGCCCCAGACCGTGTCCCGAACAAATCCGGCACGCTTCGCCGCATCGTCCCGCGTCTTTATCTTGTCTAGCTCAGCCTTACGCTGAACACGCGCGGCATTGACAACGCGCGTTAAGTAGTTCGGAAAATCGTTCCAGTAGTCGCGCACAAACGGCGCTTCTTTTGTGGCCGCCGGTTGCGCGCCAGAGAGTTTGGAAAACCGAGTTGCGACAGCAAAGGATGCCGCTTCAAGAAATGTGCGCCGGGTACTCATGAAATCAGAACATCAACTTTAACGCAAATTGTAGAATCCGCGGATCGCCGGCCGAGGTGATTCGTCCCACGCTGGCCGAGTTCAGCGAACTCTGCGGCTGATTGAAGTTCACGTTGTTGAACAGATTGAAAAATTCAGACCGGAACTGAACCGAAGTACGCTCCGTCACTCGGAAGTTTTTCATCAGGCTCAGGTCCGTGTCAAAGAACCCAGGTCCACGCAGGATATTCTTGCCTGAACTCCCGAATGTCCCCAGCGCATTGGCATGAAACGCCGCCACGTTGAAATACTCCGCAATCAATTGTCCGTGAGAACGATTCGGATCGAGGCTCGCCGCCCCTCCGATGTAGTCCGCCCGGTCGTAGCCGACTCCACTGCGTGAATTATCCACACCGCTCACCACGGAAAACGGAAATCCGCTGCGCCAGTTGGCGAGCGAGCTAAGCTGCCATCCGTTCACCACCAGGCCAGCCACGCCGTGCAACGGCGAGTTAGGAATCTGCCAGACAGCGGAAAAATTGAAAACATGCGGCACATCGTCGTTCGAAATGCCGTAATCGAATCCACGGAAAAATGGATCGGTGGTGCCCGAACTTCCGAAATCATCGATCATCTTCGACCACGTGTAATTCCCTTGCACCGAAAAGCCGTGATCAAAACGTTTCTCGAGCGCGACCCGAAGCGAGTTGTAGTGCGAGTCGTTATCCGAAGAGAACAAGCCGATGCTCCCGAAATTCGGATTCAAGCGTCTCGATTGCGTGTTTGCCGTAGTGGAAGCGCCGGGGATGTAAACCGCCGGATTATCTTCTCGGAAACCAAGCGCGCCACTGGCCAGATACGTTCCCTTGTTGCCGGAATAAACCACACGCCCCAGAAGAGAGGACCCAAACTGATGTTCGAGACTGAGGTTCCAAGCAAAAAGCTGCGGCATGTGCCAGTCGTGCTGCAGGAAGCCATAGATAGAGACCGGAAGAGTAAATGTGGCGTTCCGTCCCGGCAGGCTGGGTCCGTATTCAGCCGGAAACGGGTTCGGGATTCCAATCGCGGAGTATGGGTTTGTAAATGGTATGCGGCCCGAAAAATCGAATCGCGGCCCAAACGGCGCCGTATCGGCCAGACCGTTCGTATCGTGAGTTCCCATCGGAGTGTAGTAGATTCCCGCTCCGCCGCGCAGAACAGTGGTGTTGTGCGATCCAAGCTGATACGCAAAACCAACTCGTGGCGCAAAGTTGGCCCAATCGGCCACAGATCCCGTTTGCCACGGACAACCCGGATCGGCGTTGGATCCCCCGAATAACATGCCGAGCGGCGCATTGGGAAAACGCGCGGACTGCCGTCCTGGCTGATAGCAAACGACTCGACCCTTCTCTTCGGTGAATGGGAAATACGGGTCCCAGCGCAGTCCTACTTCGACATGCAGTTTCGGGCTGACGCGTATGTTGTCTTGCGCATACAGACTCCACAAGTTGCCGGCGATGTTCTTAAACTCACCGCCGCCTTGCAGAAAACGCGATGCCTGGCCCATCAAAAAATCCGAAACGTTGCTGCCACTCAGCGCATTGCCGAACGTAAACTGGCCCGACATCGTATATGTGTTGGTCAGATCGTTGGTAACGCGCACGACTTCGCCGCCCACATGGATCTCGTGCGCGCCGCGCTGCTCGGCGATATCTTCGCGAATCGTATAATCGCCGCGATCGAAATTGCCCAAGTGATTGGTCGAAACAGAAAAGAATCCCGGAACGCTCACCACCAACTCCGGCGGGGTAGGCGCCGCGATCTGAACGCCCGCGGCCGGAAAGCCGAAGGGAGCGCCCGATCTGGACCCGCCAGTCTGCGACGTCCAACCGAACCAGGTGTTCGAAACCAGTGTCGGCGAGAACGAATACGTATCGTTCACAGCCAGATTCTGAATCTTCACATAATTCCCGTTGCTATCGGACGCGATCAGGTTCTTGCTTCCTGTGGAGATATCGGGAGGCTCGTTGAACCGCGTCCAGAAATAACTCCCCGTCACCAGGTTTTTATGCTCCACCCAGTTCAGCTTGATCATGTATTGGTCATCGTTCTGGACGATGCTGGGGCCGGTGTACGTGAGCTGATTATTCGGTCCGTTCGGTAACGGAATCCGGTTGAGAAAATACTGCGCCGGTGCGCTTAAGAGATTGGCGGGAATTTGATCGCCTCCGTAGGCAACGCCGGTAACGGGATCACGAACCGTAATCCCCGATCCTGCAAAATTGCCCGTACGCTCGGCCGCCGTCGGCACAAACGCGACGCTCCCAGTCGCGGCGCTTCGGATCTTCGTCCCTTGATAAGTCCCAAAGAAAAACAGTTTGTCTTTGAGGATCGGCCCGCCAACACTGCCGCCGTACTGGTTGCGTTTGAGCGTGTCCTGCGTCGGTGCAAAGAAATTCCGCGCGTTCAGATCTCCGTTGCGCACAAATTCGAAAAGGTCTCCATGCAGAGTATTCGTGCCGGATTTCGTAATGATATTGACCACCGCGCTGGCGCCCATGCCATATTGCGCGGACAAGTTATCCGATTGCAGATTGAATTCCTGCACGGCATCCGGGTTCGGAAATGGAAGATTCGTGTTCACGTAAGTATCGTTGTGATCCGCGCCGTCCATTTCGAAGTTCACCGAACGAGGTCCGCCGCCGCCCACATTCGCATCCTGTTCACCCGGATACACGCCGCCTTGACAGTTCACCAGGCAATACTTGCCCGTTTCATTCACGGTCCCGGGAGCTAGAAACAGCAGCGTTTGCGGTTGCCGTCCGTTTAGCGGCAGCTCCACAATCTGCCTTTGGTCCACAAGCTGCCCGACCATGCTGGTTTCCGTGGTCACCATCTGGGCGTTCGCCGATACGTTGATTTGTTCCGAAACACTGCCCAGTTGGAGAGTCACGGGAACGGTCGCAGATTGCGCCACCACAAGCGTGATTCCACTCTGTACGTATTTCGCGAAACCGGTCTTCTCCACCGTGATGCTGTAGTGGCCCACCGGGAGAGCAGTGAACGAGTATGCGCCGTCGCCATCGCTGGTGGTGGCTCTTGCAAACCCGGTATCAGTGTTCAAGAGTGTCACCGTGGCGGCAGGAACCGGAGCACCGGAGGGATCTGATATGATTCCCGCCAAATTTGCATTCGTGAATTGTGCGCGAAGTATGGGAACGGCAATGGCCATCAGAAACACACTCGCCAAGAGGTAAACAGATCGTTTTGCACCGAACAACGACAAGATGCACCTCCAGTCAGGCTTCACCTTAGGCGCTGAAGCGAAGGCAGCGCCGCCTCGGCGCATGGACCCGAAGACGGTTGTCCTGCCGGAGTGGAGACGCCTATAGCTCTGCTGCCTTAGGAGCAAATATAGTGGGCGTTCGGAAACGAGTCAAGACATTTTTATCCCATTTCGGAAATCTTTCTTGCACTGCACTGGAAAACGCCCTATATTCCTCTTATGGCGTATCGACATCGCGCTGTTAGTCGAAGTGTGCTCGTTGGATTGCTATGCTCAGCTCTTTTAAGTGCCGCGTCCGTTCAACTGAAAAAGGGCGATAAACAGATCGACGTCATCATCGGCGGGCAGCCGTTCACGACGTATTATTTTGGCGATCAGACGGCGAAGCCTTACCTCATGCCGCTGCGAACGGCATCGGGCATTGTCATCAGCCGGAGCTTTCCCGTCGGAAACGGCATTTCGCCCGCGGACGTGAAGAGTCCCTCTTTCGAGCCTCATCAGCGGCCGCTCTATTTTGCGCATGGCGATATCGATGGGTTGGATTTCTGGGCTGAGCAGGCGTTCAGCAAGTATTATCACGAGCACACTCCGCATCCCTACGGCCGGATGGCGTTCGTAAAAATGGAGCACCTCACATCTGGTTCGCTGCAGGCCCGGTTCAATCTCCTCGCCCCGAGTGGGCGACCGATTGCGGAACAAACCCAAAGCTACGAATTTCGCGGCGACGACCGCGCGCGCACCATCGATTGCGATTTCGTTGTGTACGCCAAGGACGGCCCGGTGGTGTTCGGCGATACCAAAGAAGGGACCTTCGCAGTGCGCTTAGGGCCGGAGCTCAGCGCGCCCCACGATCACATGATCAATTCAAGTGGGGCAAAAGGCGAACCGGCGATTTGGGGCAAGCCCGCCGATTGGGTCGCTTACACCGGTACCGTTTCCGGCAAACCGGTCACTGTTGCGGCATTCGACAGCCCGAAGAGCTTTCGTCATCCCACAACCTGGCATGCGCGCGCCTACGGCCTGCTCGCTGCAAATCCCTTTGGTCTTCGCGAATTTACGAAGGACGAAAACAAAGACGGGAGCTGGACGGTACCGGAAGGGAAGTCCATCACGTTTCGTTATCGCGTCGTCATCTACGACGGCGAACTCTCGCCCGCGCAACTGGCGGACTTGTACCGTCAATACGAAAAAGACGAGAATTCAGGTCAGTAGTCGGTTTTTGTGGGGCCAGCCATTCCGGTTGCCGCCGCCCTTTCCAGGGGCGGTCTGTATACACGACGGGCGCAACGGGCGGCGGATCTTATTCGGTTGGCAAACAACTATGCGGCGCAGGGCCCCACAAGCGCAGGCGAAAACGCCTACTTCACTCTCTGAGAGCTTACTTTGGCATGGACACGGTGACGGGCTTCGAAGGCACGGGCCCAGTCGGCAGGATCGATGTCTTCGTCTTTTGGGCAAGGTGGGGGAACGAAGCCAGAACCAGCGGGCAGCTCACAGCGTTCAGCGGTCAGCTTGACCCCTCCTTGACAGTCGGGGTTCTGATCGGATTGCGGAACGAAGCCAGCCGCTCCTTCACAGTCGCGG
>Ga0070741_10002177_pt1 | contig 54338 bp, 50 predicted proteins | sample Coa_R1_4_FD_66440 | JGI IMG/M metagenome (GOLD analysis project Ga0070741, IMG submission 66440) | Surface soil microbial communities from Centralia Pennsylvania, which are recovering from an underground coalmine fire - Coalmine... | ecosystem: Environmental > Terrestrial > Soil > Unclassified ... | reverse complement strand
TGCGCGCAAGCTGGGTGCACTGGTGCACGACTGCAACGAGCTGGATGCTGTTGAATCAGTGCCTGCCGAGCCCCGTCTGCTGGCCGCCGACGATTGGCCGACCTCTGCCAGCTTTGCATTCATGGCCCAGGTAGATGGCAATGGAGAGGTTGAGTGAGAGGGCTTCCGTTTTTATGAGCGTGCCTGCGGACGTGCCTGGCGTCACCAACTGCGCAACGCGAGAATGAGACTGACCCAGAAGATCGTCGAAAGGAACAGGCTCCAGATCACGCCGCGAAGGCGGAACTGTGGTTTTGCGCAGATTTCGGATAGCCGCCAAAACTGCGCAGATGTGGATTCGTGGCGTCGTTCGTCAGGTACGCGAGCGGACCAGATGGAATCGGCGGATAGCTGCATCGGCAGACCTCCCCGTCAAAAACCGCGTGACAACATGGCCCATGAGCCAATTTAGCTGTTCATAACAAAGAAGCACCGCAACCGCGAGTGACTTCTTGGATGCTGGTTCGCAATCGGGAAGTTGTGCCGAATCAGGGCAGCCCCGCGAAGTCCTCTGGAACCAGAGAACACGGCGCAGCCGCCCGGGTCTCGAAAGGCGCTACATCGCAGGCTGGGCAGGAGGTTTTACGCGCTTGAGCGTGAGGTCGTGCACCGGGAAATCGGGCTGGCTGGCTTTGGTGGAAAGCTTGATCTCATCGCCGGCATCGTTCATGGTCCCGGAGTGGGTGATGGTCATCCCGTTGAAAGAGACCTCGAACGAAAGGGTGTTGCCGTCCACCTTGCCATTGCTGATCTCGATTGGATCGCCCTGCGGGCCCTGCACGGTCCCGGTCAGCTTGGCGCCGTCCTGTTTGAAGGTGAAGGTCAGTGGATAGCTGGACCCATCGGGGCCGGTGCTCTCGGCCGTCCAGGAGCCAGTCAGGTCGGCGGCAAGCGCCACCGTAGCCGAAAATGCCAGGATAATCCCGGCGCAGAAGCAGAGCAGCTTTTTCATAGCGCGATTCCTCGCCGCCTGAGAAGACGGCGCCCGCAGTGTATACCGGCCATGCGCAGATTGAACAGAAAGAGATTTGCTTAGCCACAAGCGCTGGGATGTGGCCCATCGTTTTTCGCAAAAAGCGCGAAAAGGTCTACCGTGTGTTCCTGATTGTAGGATTCGTGCTTTCCCATCCTGTCGACAGAAAGAAGTCGACAGCGTGGAAAGCATGGCGAGTGTGCACGGAAAGTACGGACTAGCTCTGCGGCTCGGTAAAGGCCTGGCGCATGCGCTTCCAGGTCGTGTCCAGATCTTCGGGCAGAACGCGGGTTTCGGCGACCGTGGTGATGAAGCTGGTATCGCCCACCCAGCGGGGCATCGCGTGCAGGTGGATGTGGCCGGCCACGCCCGCGCCTGCCGCGTGGCCCACATTCATGCCGAAGTTGAAACCATGCGGCGTGTAAAGGCGGTCGAGCACGCGCTCGGTGCGCTGCGCCAGGTCGATAAGCTCGTGCGCGGCCTCGGTGGGCAGGCTGGCCAGCCGGTCAAGATGCGCATAGGGCATCACCATCACATGGCCCGACGTGTAAGGAAAAGCATTGAGGCAGATGAAGCAGTGTTGTGCGCGCAGAACCAGCCCTCCCGCCGCCTCGGCCTGGTCGCGATCCATACCTTGGCCGATGGCATAGTCGATCGAAGCGAGCAGGTTGCAGAAGACGCAGCCGGTGTCGCCGGGCCAGGAGGCCAGCGCCTTGGGAACGCCTGCCCGCACGGCCTTTTCCGCGGTTGTGACATAGGTGTAGCGCCAGGGGGTCCAGAAATGTTCCATAGGGGACGATACGACGGAGCCGCTCGAATCAGTATAGAAGCGACAGCCATGAGTGACCGTGGCGGTCGAATGCACCTTGCAGGCTTGATTTTACTGGGGCGCGTGCGACATCTGTATTGCGGGACAGATAGTGAGACGAGCCACAGGAAAGAAGCAGGCGGCAAAAGCCTTCGTTTGACGCTGGCTTGCGGAGATTGCTACACTCGTGAGCGTAGCTTCCTGCGCGGATTCCAGCAGTGAGTTGCGGCCGCCCTCTACAAGCCGTTGCCTGCCGGGTGTTTCCCAAGGAGAACAGTCGCCTGATCACCAGCGCAGAATTGCTGGAAGGGCCTCTGCTCCGGAAAAACCAGTCACGCGATGGCAACGTCATCGGCTCGAAGGCACTTGAGCTGTTGTGAGACGTAGGAACGGCCGACATCACCGCAGGAGCAAGGAATCCCGGAGCTTGTAGGAATGGCAAACGTCCTCAATCCCGAACCTGAGAGCATAACCCTGAACACCGAATTGGAAACCCCAACCCTTGAACATGCGACGGAGCTTGAGCAGCCGTCGTACGAGTCCACGTCCAACCTCGAGACCTCCCGAGCCGTCGAAGTAAATGTGCTGGACGCCGATACCCATACAACCAACCCGCTGGATGCAGCCGAGATTTCGGGAGAGGCGGCAAGCCATACCCAGTCCGCAGCATCTGAGTCTGCCGAGGATTTCTCCGCGGCCCTCGAAGCGTTTGAGCGCGAGCAGGCCGCTGAGGCTGCCGCCGTCGAGGCATACGGCGACAAGCTGGTTCCCGGCACGGTGATCAAGCAGACGGAAAAGCATCTGGTGGTCGACGTGGGCCTTAAGTCGGAGGGGTTGGTGCCCCTTGACCAGGTGGTGGACCATACCGGTGCCGTCAAGTTCAACCCCGGCGATGTGATCGACGTGGTGATCGAGCGCGAGGAGCCGGAGGGTGGCTATCTCGTGAGCTACGAGCGGGCGCAGCGCCTGCGCGTATGGGACACGATTGAGAAGGCTGCCAACGAGAAGACACCCGTAAAGGGCACTGTGGTCAGCCGCGTCAAAGGTGGCTTGACTGTCGACATCGGGCTCAAGGCGTTTTTGCCCGGCTCGCAGCTTGAGATTCGCCCGGTCCGTAACCTGGACGGCTATCTCGGTCAGCAGATCGATGTTCGGGTCATCAAACTGAACAAGAAGCGCGGCAATGTGGTGGTGAGCCGCAAGGAATTGCTCGAAGAAGAGCAGAACACCAAGCGTTCCGCCACCATGGAGCACCTGGGCGAGGGCGCCGTCCTCACCGGCACGGTGAAGAACCTTACGGACTACGGCGCGTTCGTTGATCTGGGCGGCATTGATGGCCTGCTGCACATCACCGACATGAGTTGGGGCCGCCTCACGCATCCCCGCGACCTGGTCAACGTGGGCGACGAGATCCAGGTGAAGGTGCTCAAGTTCGACAAAGACAAGCAGCGCGTCTCGCTCGGCTTCAAGCAGCTGACGCCTGATCCCTGGCTCGATGCGGCGGAGCGCTACCCGGTGGGTGCGCGCGTCCACGGCCGCGTGCTTTCGGTCACCGATTACGGCGCGTTCATCGAGCTCGAGCAGGGCATTGAAGGTCTGGTTCATCTTTCGGAGATGACCTGGTCGAAGCGGCTCAAGCATCCCTCCAAGCTGGTGAAGCCCGGTGACGAAGTCGACACCGTTGTTCTGAGCGTGAACCCCGCAGATCGCCGCATCTCGCTGGGCATGAAGCAGCTCCTCGAGAACCCCTGGGAGAACCTCACCGAGCGTTATCCCGTGGGAACGATGGTCGAAGGCCGCGTCCGCAATCTCACCGACTTCGGCGCGTTCATCGAGATCGAGGACGGCATCGATGGTTTGGTGCACGTCTCGAATCTGAGCTGGACCAAGCGCGTGAAGCACCCCTCCGAAGTGGTCAAGAAGGGCGAAAAGCTGAAGGCTGTTGTTCTCGGCGTTGAGCCGCAGAACCGCCGCCTGAGCCTGGGCATCAAGCAGCTCCAGCCCGACGTGTGGGAGAGCTTCTTCGCCACGCATCGTGTAGGCGATGTGGTGCATGGCAAGGTGCTGCGTACCGCGCAGTTCGGCGCCTTCGTCGAGATCGCGGAAGGAGTCGAGGGCCTGTGCCATATCTCCGAGGCTGGCGATGCGGGCGATGCCCACGCCAAGCTCGAAGCGGGCCAGGAACACGACTTCAAGATCATCAAGATTAACGTGGAAGAGAAGAAGGTGGGTCTGAGCCTGCGTGCCGTTGGGCACGAGGCCAGCCGCGCCCAGGTGGAGCACTACAAGGAGAGCGCCCATAAGCAGCCAGTCTCCAGCTCAACCACGACTCTCGGCGACTTGATCAACTGGCGCAAAGGCGAGCGGTAAAAGACAGCTGACAGCGATCAGTTGTTCTTGAACAGTTAACGGCTACCCCTTCGGGGGTGGCCGTTTTTGCGTATGGGCGGGGATGTTACGGTCGCCTCGGCGCAATATTGTTATCTGGATTGTGAAGAGATCAGGCCATCTGGTAACGGAAGGTACAGGTCTATATCACCAGCACGCGCTGCCAGGCAACCGTCTCGCAAGCTACTATGATTGTCAATATTTCAGCATTTCGGCTGTTCGATTGCTGCGCATTTGACAGGTACTCGTCGGGGTGGTGAGTGTAGGTCAGGATCGTCCGTCTCTCTTCGAGCCTCAAATGCAGCACAAATAAACGTACGGGCAAAGGGTCGAAGGTTATGACACACACGTCTCGGGCGTCGACAATGTATTACTGGATTTGTTGCTTTGTGCTCTTCTTCATAGCAGCTTCTGCATCATTCAATGGCTTCTATGACAAGTGGCACCTTATCGATGTCGATGGAAGCGGATCACTATATGGTAAGAACACCTTTGCCTCGATAGTGGATGGCAGTGCGCAGCGGCCATATGTATATCGCCAACTGCTTCCGGTTCTGGCTGGTTGGATCGATAGGTTCGTTTCGAACGGGTCTGAACAGCAACTGGACGATGCGAAAAACAAGACCTCGGCCACCCTCGATCATCGCCTTTTCGACACACCCATAGCACAGAATAAGAGATACTTTTCGCGTTACAAGATCCTCTATGGTCTGGTGTTTCTGTTTGCATGGGCTTCGGTTTATGCAATGTACGGGGTCGCTCGGGCGGTTGGTTCTCCTCCCGCGGCTGCGGCCATGGCGGCCGTGTCCATGATCCTTCTGGTGCCCTATTTCCTTACAGTGGGAGGGTACTTCTACGATTATCCCGAGCTTGCGTTCTTCATGTTTGCCGTCTGGGCGGCGCTGAAACTCGAGTGGTGGTGGATGGTTCCACTGTCCGCCCTGGCCACATGGAACAAGGAAAGCTTCCTGCTCTTCGTCCCTACGCTCTATCCGCTGCTGAGGCAACACACTTCGCGTATAAAGGCGTTGGGTGAAATTGGAATCCTATCGATCGCCAGCGGGGCAGTTTGCATCTTGACCCATTTGCACTATCGAAATAATCCAGGAGGAGTGGTGGAGTTTCAGCTCATGCGTCAGATCTCCTCCGTTCCGGACGCGATCCTAAAGGTTCACCTCGACCAGACCTATGGGGTCTCCGATCCACTCACCGAGAATCTCGTTTCAGGCGCTTTTCTGGTATGGACTCTTGCTCGCGGCTGGCGCCTTGTTCCAGGACCGGTTCAACGGCACGCGCAGATCGCGGCCATCATCAACATCCCGCTGTTCATCTGCTTTTGCATGCCCTATGAACTACGCGACCTCAGCATGTTGTATGTGGCGCTTCTGCTCTTGCTAGCAGCAAACCTGACGCAATGGCTACGGAGCCAGTTCAATTTCGCCGAACCTAAGCAAGGATGACTGGTAGACAAGCCCTGATCGGGCTCTTCGCCGTGCATGGAAGTACCCGTCTCGAACTCTCTGGCGGCTCCTGGCCGGTCGAAAGAATACAAAAATAATTCTGTGACGAATGGTGAAACCACCGGCATCCCTCATCCGTATGCCTTGTGATGGCACACGACCTGCGGTTCGCCCTGCGCATGATTCTTGCCCATCGCTGGTTCTCCGCCGCGGTGGTGGCGACACTGGCTTTGGGCATCGGCCTCAACACCATGGTCTTTACGTTGACCAATGCAGCGTTGTTCAAGCCTGTGCCTGTTCCAGGTGGATCGCGGCTGGTGGCGATCCGCGAGCGAAACCTGGCGCGGAACGGCAACAATTCGATGCGCGTCTCCTACCCCGACTTCCGTGATTACCGCGCCCAGTCTTCGTCTTTTGCGGCGCTGGAGGCCGCGAGTGACGAAGAGGGCATCCTGAGCGAGAATGGCGTCCCTCCGCAGGCGTACCAGATGGAGCGGGCTTCGTCGGGCATCTTCGAGATGCTGCATGTTCCTCCGGCGCTGGGCCGCGGATTCATTCCGAGCGATGACAAGCCCGGCGCCCCGCCGGTTCTCCTTCTCAGCTACGGCATCTGGAAGGATCGCTACGGCGGTTCGCCCAATGTGATCGGCCGGCAGGTACGCGTGAACGAGAAACCGGCCACTATCATCGGCGTGATGCCGAAGGGATTCAAATTTCCCACGACTGTCGACATGTGGATGCCGCTCGTCCCCACGCCGGATCTCGAAAAGCGCACCAACCGGTCGCTGCAACTCTTTGCCACACTTAAGCCGGGCACGGCCATTACTCAGGCCCGCGCCGATCTGGACGGGATCGCCAGCCGCCTGGCCGCGCAGTATTCAGACGCGGACAAGGATGTCGGTGTGACGGTCCAGACGTTTAACGACCAGTACAACGGCGGTAACATCCGCATGGTCTTTCTGCTCATGCAGGCTGCGGTTGGATTTGTGCTGCTGATTGCCTGCGCTAACGTCGCGAATATGATGCTGAGCCGCGCTCTGGGCCGGCAGCGCGAGATGTCCATTCGCGCTGCGCTCGGCGCTGCCCGATGGCGGATGATCCGTCAATTGCTGGTTGAGAGTGTTCTGCTCAGTGGGCTGGGCGGAGTGCTCGGTCTGGTGCTGGCGGAACTGGGCGTGCGCTGGTTCGATCTTTCCACGCAAAACGTCGGCAAGCCCTACTGGGTGCAGTTCACGATGGATTATCAGGTCTTCGGCTACTTCGCGGCCCTGTGCATTGTGAGTGGTCTGTTATTTGGTATGGCTCCTGCGCTGCGCTCTTCGCGCGTGGACCTCAACGAAGTACTCAAAGAAGGCGCGCGCAGCGTGGGCAAACAACGAGGCGGCTGGCTTTCTACCGTGATGGTCGTCTTTCAGTTTGCGCTCACGCTGGTGCTGCTAACCGGAGCGGGTGTTTTTGTCCGCAGCCTGTTGCGCGCCTTGGCCGCGAATCCTGATGTGCCTGTACAGCAGATCATGACGGCGCGCATCGATTTTCCTGACGAGCGTTATAAAGACGCCGAGGCGCGCGAGCGTTTCTACGATCAACTGCTGCCGCGCCTGAGAGCCATGCCCGGCGTGTCCCGCGTCGCAGTAGGATCGGACCTGCCCGGCCTGGGCGCGAATACACGAGCAGTCGAGATCGAGCACGCGACCCCGATTCCTGACGCGTCACACCGTCCCGAGGTGGCCTTCGTTTTACAGAGTCCGGGCTATCTCGATGTCATTCATCTGCCCATTCTGATGGGCCGTGACTTCAATGAGACGGATGGCACGGCGAATCACAAAGTAGCGATTCTCACCCGCGAGTGCGCAGCGCACTTCTGGCTCAATCAAAATCCGGTCGGCAAGCGATTCCGCTTCTACGATGACAAGGGCAAGCCTGGCGATTGGATCACCGTGGTCGGCGTCTCGGCGAATATCGTGCAGCAGTTGGACGATAAAGACCCCAAGCCGCTGCTCTATGTGCCCTATCGCCAGGAGGGGTGGAACGGCGTGGCGCTCCTGGTGGAGTCCACGGGCAATCCAACATCTGCCGTGCGCGCCGCGGTACAAAGTCTCGACCAAGATCTGCCCTTGCGTGACGTCTACATGCTGCCGCAGGCGATTGAACACCAGCAGTGGTATCTGCACCTGTTCAGCAAGCTGTTTGCCGGCTTCGCGCTGATTGCGCTGCTTATGGCTTCAGTCGGAATCTACGCGGTGATTGCGCAGGCCACCAGCAGCCGCACGCAGGAGATTGGCGTGCGCATGGCTCTGGGCGCCAATGCGCGCAATATTCTCGCGCTGGTCATGAAGCGCGGCGCATGGCAGATCGCCGCGGGACTCACCCTGGGCCTGGCTGCAGCCTTCCCCGTGATCCGTCTCATGGCGAGCATGCCGATCGGCGCTCCCGCATCCGACCCAGTTCTGCTGCTGACAGTCAGCGCCTTGCTGGGCTTGGTAGGTCTGTTCGCCTGCTGGTTGCCGGCCCGCCGGGCGGCAGCGCTCGATCCGGTAAAGGCAATTCGCTACGAGTAGATGAGCCCAGAATTGATCAGGCTTGCGAGATTACGCCTCATCCGGCTGTGTTTGCCGCAGCACCAGCACAATGCCCAGCGCGGCAAGCACGCTGATCAGGGCGAAGAGAAAGACGCTGCTGTAGCCGAACCAACCGATGATCGCGCCCGCGATGGGGCCAACTAAAAAGAACGAGACGTCGGCGAATGCCGTGAACACGCCCAGCGCGGCGCCGCGATTGTTTTCCGGCACGCGTTTCACTGCTTCCACGCCAATCGCTGGAAAGACCAGCGAGAATCCGAAGCCGCCGAGCGATGCGCCGGTTAGCGCGACGGCAGGCGCATTCGAACGCCACAATAAGAAGAGTCCGATGGATTCGACACAAAGGCAGACCATCGCTACGGGGAATCCTCCATAGGCGTTGATGGTCTGGATAAAGAAGAGCCGGGCGAGAATGAACGCGACGCCAAAGGCCGTCAGGCAGAGGGCCGCGCCGTTCCAGTGGCGTGCCGCATAAAAGAGAGTGATGAACGTGGCCAGCACGCTATAGCAAACGCCGCCCAGCGCCAAGCCCATGCCATGTGGCGCCACGCGGCCCAGCACATGACTGAACGGCAGATGGTCCCCCTCGATCACCGGAACAGGTTCTTTGCGCACGGCGGTGATGAGGCTGAAAGCGCCGATGACTATGGTGAAGATTCCAAGCGAGCTGAGGCCCCACTGCTGATCCATCACGACGCCGAGCGGCGCACCCATAGCCATCGCACCATAAGTGCAGATGCCGTTGTACGAGATCACCTTCGCCGTCGCCTCAGGTCCCGCTGCCGTGATGCCCCACAGCGTAGCTCCCGTCGAGCCGAGGCTTTCTCCGATGCCGAGGATCAGCCGGCTCAGGATCAAACTCCAGAAGCTCAGCCAATGGATGTGCGCACTGTAAAGGGCAGCCGCGGCCACGAGAAAAGCGCCGCTGGCCGTGCAGGCAGCCATGCCCCAGATTACCGAGACCTTCGCGCCCTGGCGATCAGAGATGCGCCCGGCCCAGGGACGGCTTGCCAGCGTGGCGATGTACTGGATGCTGATGACCAGTCCGGCCAGCACTGCGCTATAGCCCATGCGCAGATGCACATAAGGCGGCAGCACGGCCAGCGGCAGGCCAATGGAGAGATAACAGATGAAGGTGAAGTAGACGTATCCCAGAATGTGCCACGTCCCGCTTCTGAATCTCGCGCGGGCGGTTGCGGGAACACTGGCAGAAGCGGAGTAGGCCATGCGTAGTACAGGATCCGAGCTCGCAAGCGCGGTCCCATCATCAGTATATCGGATGCCTGATTACGCTTTTGAGACGGTGATCACGCCTGTTCTTCCACGATTGTGCCCTGGTGATAGACGATCTTCCAGCCCTCTGCCGTGCGCTGCCAGATGGTAGTGCGACGCGTCTTGCGCTTGCGGTCCTGCAGAAGTGTGTAGGTGAGCAGGTAGAGATCTGGAGCCAGTTCGCGGCAGCAGAACTCGCTGGTCTCCCACACATCTTCGTGCGGGCTTGCAAACCGCCTCTCCAGTTCGTCGAGCACAAAAGCACGGCTGTAGCGGCGTCCTGAAGCGCCTGTCTCCCAGAATTCCGGATGTATCATCGCTTCGAAATCGGCGCGCTTGGTGCCGAACTCCGGGCGATGGAAGATCGGCTCTCGCGCCATCAGCTCCTGCAGCACAGAGGCAAGCTCCTGCGGGGTTGTGAGATCCGGTTCCTGCTGTGCGGGCATGGCGCGATGATACACCGCCCACGGTTTTCTCCACGCCGTTAAACTAGGAGAGATGCCCGGCTTTCATATCGAACATTTCGGCTGCAGAGCAGCACGCGCCGACGGCGAGGCGATCGGCGCGCGTCTGCGCGCCGCGGGGCAATGCGCGCAGCAACCCTCTGAAGCGGATGTGGTGGTGGTGAATACCTGCAGCGTAACAGCGGAAGCTGACCGGCAGGCGCGCGCCTTTATTCGCCGCGTGCATCGGCGCAACTCCGACGCCAAGATCGTCGTAACCGGCTGCTATGCGCAGCGAGCGCCAGAAGAGCTCGCGACCATCGCCGGCGTATCGGCAGTGATTGGCAACAGCCACAAGGCCCTCGCGCCGCAAATCATCTTGAATTTGACGGGCGCAACAATGCCGCCATCACCTGCGCCCGAGCCGCTGGTCAGTCCCGAGCGGTTGGTAAGCGTGCAGTCGCTGCTTGCCGGTTCGGCGCAGATTTGGGTTGACGACCGCTTTGCGCATTCCTTCATTGAAGAGGTTCAGCTTGGGCCTGGAGCCGAGCATGGCGCGCAGACAAGGCCGAATCTGAAGATTCAGGAAGGATGCGGAAACCGGTGTACCTTCTGCGTGATTCCGCAAACGCGTGGGCCCTCGCGCAGCCTTGCGGAAGCCAATGTTCTCCGTCGTATCGAAGCGTTTGTCGCGGCAGGCGGCAAGGAACTGGTGCTCTCCGGAATCAACCTCGGCCGCTGGGGCAAAGATCTTTCTGTAGCACACAATGAGCCGCGAGCAACACTCGCCGCTCTTGTGCGCGGTATTCTTCAGCAAACCGAACTGCCGCGTTTGCGCCTCAGCTCAATTGAGCCGATGGACTGGGACGATGCGTTGATCGGCTTGATGGCGGAGTTTGGCGGACGCCGTTTGGCGCGTCACGCTCACCTGCCGTTGCAATCGGGTTCGGATACAGTGCTGCGCCGCATGCACCGCCGCTATCGGCCATGGCACTACGCGCAAAAGGTTGAAGCGCTGTTGCGGGCTGCCGGTCCTGACCTGACCCTCGGCGCCGATGTGATGGTGGGCTTTCCCGGCGAGACCGACGCGGAGTTTGAAGAGACGTTTGAGTTCGTGCGTGCGCTGCCTTTCGGTTATCTGCACCTGTTTTCGTTTTCTCCTCGGCCGGGGACGCCGGGATGGGCTTTGCATGCGCAGTCGCCCGTGGTATGGGCCGCGGTCGAAGAGCGCATGGCCGCGCTGCGTACGCTCGCTGCGGAAAAAGCAGCTGCGCATCGCCGTCGCTTTCTTGGCCGTGAGCTCGAGGCCATCACACTTCACACATCAGCGCAGCTCGCACCCCGCGGCCGCACCGCCGCACTGGCGGAAAATTTTCTTCCGCTCGCCATCGAGGGCAATCTACCGGCGAATCAATTGGTCCGCGTGCGCCTTGCAGGCATGAATCGAGAGGCTGAGCTCGAAGGTAATGTAACGGCGTAAGCCCTTTGTTCATGGGAGCCGAGCCAATGCTATACTCGATGTGCGTTCGTGGGCTCGCGCCGCTCCAGGCAGATTTCCTGGGGCATTGGCGAGCGGGGCGCCTGGAGGAGCATCATCGCACTCGATAAACGTTCGGCCAAGTCCTTTATCCGCATCAATGACCGAATTCGCGCACGCGAAATCCGCGTAATCGATGAAAACGGCGAGCAGTTGGGCATTTTACCGCCGTATGAGGCGCTGAAAATCGCCCGCGAGCGGGGCTTGGATTTGGTTGAGGTTTCACCCAACGCGGTTCCGCCTGTTTGCCGCATTCAGGACTACGGCCGTTATCTCTACGAAAAAGAAAAGAGCGAACGCGCTGCCCGCAAGAAGCAAAAGGTGATTGTCGTTAAAGAAGTCAAATTTTCCGTCACGGTGGACGAACACGACTACCAGACCAAAAAGAATCAGGCTTTGCGCTTCCTCAACGAGGGCGACAAGGTCAAAGCCAGCCTGCGTTTTCGCGGCCGGCAGATGGCCCACAGGGAGCTTGGCTACAACATCATCAATCGCCTGATCCAAGACGTAGGTGATGCCGGCGTGGTGGAGTTCATGCCGCGCATGGAAGGCACGATCCTGCACGCGATTCTTGCGCCATCCCGTAAGCAGGAAGCACCCAAGCCGAAGCCGGCCGCTCCTCCGCAGCCCCAGACCGCTGCACAGCGGCCATCCGCATAGCCAGGAGTCCGGCGCGCGCCCTATCCCGGGCCAGAGATCGTCGCCGAGATGACGGGATAGGCGCCTTTCCCGGTCTTGCCGAACATGACGAAGGCGGTAAATCCCTTGCCCTCGCGAAAAGTTTGTCCCTGGCTGGAGTTGATCTGAACCACTAGGCTCGTGTCCGGGTACTGTGCATTCGGTCCAAAGCCGGTTCCGGACTGGCAAATGGTGTACTGCTGTCCCAGATCGCGCATGACGATCATGCCTTGTCCCAGCGGGCCGTTGCGCGTGGCCCGCGTGGCCATGGCAGGCGTAATGGTTGCGCATGTGCGCACTGCGTCCACCACGGACGCGCTCTCTTTGCTGAAGGCCTGGGCGTCGTAGCCCGCCGCCTGCGCCGCCTTCTGCAGAAATCCCGGTAGCGCCGCCGCAAACTGATCTACTGATCCTGCAAAATTCGGCGGATTGAGCATCGCCTGCGCCCATGGACCTGGAGTCACTCCGGGAGCGAACATGGATGGTCTGGGTTTTGGTGGCGGTGGCGGCGGAGGGGGCGGCGTTGCTCGCGCCAGATCGCCTCCGCAGCGCGCTACAAATCTCCGGAAGGATGGCTGCTGCACGTCCAGGGAGACAATGCTTGTGTCGCCGTTATTCAGCGGCAGTTCCACCAGAAACTTGTTCGCTGCCAGCATCTCCTTTGCTGTTGCATCGAAACCCTGGCCGCTTACGACCGCGGCCTGGGCGTAGCTGTTCATCAGCTCTCCGAGAGAGTTGGTAAAGGCGTCCACGCGCGGATTGTCTCCGGGCGCCGAGTCGTTCAGGCCCATCATGTTTGCCATATTCGGCTGGTTGGAAACAAAGGTGATGGCGACAGAGTTTCTCCCCTGGCAACCACCGCCATACACATGGGAATAAATTCGGTCCTCGAGCCGCATACGCACGTACACGCATGAGCCTCCGCCCGCGACCGAGACAGTGTCATTGCCGATCTTGTTGCCAAAGAACTCCGGAGCGCTTTCCACTGTTCCTGTCGTCGGCATGGCGGTGCGCTCCAGGCCCTGCCCGGCTTTCGGCGCGTAGGCGATATTGAAGGTGTAGGAGAGCGTTGGCGGCGGAGCCGCATTTTTGGAGTGATAGAGGGGGGACTTGCTCCAGTCCTGGACCTCGCATGTCGCCGTTACATCCACCCGCTCGCGCGCGTTGTCATTCACCAGCAGATGAGCGTCGAAGGACTCTTCATCGGTCATCTGGTCTTTGCGCTCGCGGATCTCCCACGTGCCAGCCGGTGCGGTCGACGCCGCCCGCTCTGCTGTCGACATGGGCTGGCGCTCTGCGGAAGGAGGTGGTGGAGCCGCGGCTGCCGAACCGCGCGCCACCATGGCGGCGAGCACCTTGTCAGAGACGCCCTGCTGCTTGAGCCGGATAACCGAGTTCGGATCGAGCAAAAACTTCGTCGGCATGGTCTGGATCATGCCGATGATCACGTCGTCGCCCACCTTGGCCCGCTCTAATTGGACGATCTTGTCATTGGTTAGCAGGTTTTGGCTGGAACCGCTTTGTGCCGCGAGAGATCCTGCAGAACTCAGCAGCAGAATAGAGAGCGCGATACCGTGGCGTGCGCCAGCGAATGCCTGCACGACGCGTGTGGCGAGTCGATTCGTCACATCTTCCTCCCATTGGGTACCTGAGCGGAAATTGAGCAATTGGGGAGTGAAATTTGTTTGCCCGGTGATGGAAAGGATAGCACTGCCGCATTGCAAGAGAAACCGGCTTGTGGAGCGGAGCGCATCGGGCGCGCTATAGCAAAACCAGAGATGCTGTATCCCGAAGCCGCGGCGTCGAAGTCGACGTGATCCCGAGGAGCGACGACCTTGGATGATCCTAAAGAGGGCACGCCTTCTCTGACTTTGCCGTAAAATTCATTTATGTCCGCCGCGGCATCGCTTTCTCCTGACATTCTGGCCAAATACGAGCCGGTGATCGGCCTTGAAGTGCACGTGCAGTTACTTACTGCCTCCAAGATCTTCTGTGGCTGTGCCAATCGGTTCGGGTCGGCGCCGAACACCAATATCTGCCCGGTGTGTCTCGGCCTGCCCGGTTCGCTGCCTGTCCTTAACGCGAAGGCGGTCGAGTTCGCTACATTGGCGGCACTGGCGCTCCATTGCACGGTGAATGAGCGATCGATCTTTGCGCGCAAGAATTATTTCTATCCCGACCTGCCGAAGGGCTATCAGATTTCCCAATTCGACAAGCCGATTGCCGAGCACGGCTGGATCGAAGTGCCCACGGCGGATGGGGGCACGAAACGCATTGGGATCACGCGCCTGCACATGGAAGAGGACGCGGGCAAGAGCCTGCACGAGGGCTTCTCTGATTCTGCGACGCGTACTTACCTCGACCTGAACCGCTGCGGCACGCCCCTCGTCGAGATCGTCAGCGAGCCGGACATTCGTACCCCCGACGAGGCGTTCGAGTACCTCACACGACTCAAAGAGATCCTCCTGTACACCGGCGTTTCTGACTGCAACATGGAAGAAGGGTCGCTCCGCTGCGATGCCAATGTGAGCGTGCGGCCTAGAGGGCAGGAAAAATTCGGCACAAAGGCCGAAGTAAAGAACGTCAACAGCTTCCGCTTCATCCGTGCCGCGCTTGAATACGAGATCGAGCGGCAGGTTGAAGTGATCGAGTCGGGCGGGCGCGTCATGCAGGAGACACGCTTGTGGAATGCCAACGAGGGCCGTACCTACTCGATGCGCTCGAAGGAGCAGGCGCACGATTATCGCTATTTCCCTGAGCCCGATCTGCCGCCGCTCATCGTTTCCGCAGATTTCCTGGCCGAGGCCAGGAAGAAACTTCCGGAGCTGCCTGAAGCACGCCGCGCCCGCATGATCGCGGAGTATGACCTCTCCGCGCAGGACGCGCAGACACTCACGGCATCGCGCGAATTTGCCGACCGCTTTGAGGCTGCCGCCAGAACGGCGAAGAATCCCCGCCGTGTGGCTAATGTGCTGTTGAGCGAAGTGGGCGGCAGAGTCAAAGCTCTCGGCCTTGAGCAGGACCAGTCACCGGTGTCGATGGCCGGCATTGTGCTGGCCGCTGATCTGCTCGACGAAGGCACGATCAGCTCCAAGCAGATGAAGCAGCTCATGGATGTCGCCTTTGAAAAAGGTGAGGACTTCAGCGCTGTCTACGAGCGCGAGAAGCCGCAGCAGATCACCGATGCCGCAGCGCTGGAAAAGCTGATCGATGACGTGATCGCTGCCAATCCCAAGCAAGTGGAGCAGTACCGCGCCGGCAAAAAGACGATGGCTGGATTCTTCATCGGCCAGGTGATGCGTGCCTCGAAGGGACAAGCCAACCCCGCGCTGCTGAATGAACTTGTGACCAAAAAACTCGAGAGCTGAGAACATCATCCTCAGCTCTCCGGTTCCAGAAAATTTTAGAGGCGTCTGCGCTTCGCGCTTGAAGCGGCGGAGTTTCGGCGCAGTGCCGGCATGGATTATTTGAGCTTCAAGTCGGAGATAAAGTCCTTGCGCGCATCCCATGAGCTGACGGTCTTGATGGCGCTCTTTTTGCCGGTCTTTTCAGCCCACAGGTCGAAGTCCTCGGCCATGTTCACCTGAGCAAAGTGAAAATGGCCGTCTGCGGTGGACGAGTAGCTGCGGATGGATTTGGTCTTCTCATTGCGCAGGAAGACCGTCGCCCCCTGAACCGGGTTGGAGTCGGCGTCCAGCACCGTTCCGGATACAGTTCGTTCGCCGATGTTTTGCGCCTCGGCTGCAGGCACGAACGGAGAGTGTTTCGCCCCGAAGGGAACGATTCCCGCCGACAGCGCTCCGAGCACCGCCGCCAGCAGGGCCGTCTTACTGTGGCTCACTCTTCCTCCTCTTCCTCTTCGTACGACTCTTCGTCTTCTTCGAGTTCCTCTTCGATGCGCGCCAGTTCAAGTGGCTCAACACCGACTACTTCAAACTCGGTTCCACATTCTTCGCAGGCAACCACGTCGCCTTCCTCTACTTCGTCGATTTCAAGATCGAGTTCGTTTTCGCATTCAGGGCAGCTGGGCATGGCAGCCTCCTCTCTCTCCGCGTGCAATTCAACCCCAGGGTGATGGTTCATAACACGTTCAAGCGTGCACAAAGAACGTGCTCTTCAAAAAAACTCCCTTCACCCGCAACTCGCATCAACCGCTCAAATTGAAATGGCTCAAGTCGGGCACAAGGTGAAAAGACGAAAATCACAAAACGGGTCCGCCTCCGCAGGGCGCGGACTCCGGTTCCGCTATAGTTTTAGGGACAACCCGGCCTCAGGTCAAGGGCTGTCAGGCTAGGACACAAGTCCGAAGTGTGAAGAATATACCATCCCCTCTCTTGGTTCCGTTATCGGCCAGCCAGCCGCTTTTTTCCGCAAGGGTTGACCGTTTGTGCCCCGTTTTTCACGCCAATTCCATACATGCAACTGCGTGCATACAAGAGACGGTTAAGACCCCGTTAGGTTTGCTGCCCGCATCGCCCCGGCCCGTTCCGGACCCGGCCCGTAACCTGCGAAGATTACAGTGCAATGACACTGGGCCCGCTTTCCGTTTACCCTGTTGATTACGATGCCCAGGATCGGCTCCAGCCCGTTCGCTTTCCCCGACTTCAGAGGCGCAACGCGCCGGCTGATCCTTGTCAACCTTGCGGCTTATTTTGCGCTTCTCATCGCAGGGCTGGCTCTGCGCGACCAGATTGCGGGCCTGGCCACCGCGCTGTGCTTCGATCCCAGCGTTTTTCTGCATGGTTCGTTCTGGCAGCCGATTACCTACAGCTTTGTACATCCCGGACTGTGGGGCACATTTTTCGAACTGCTGTCGCTCTGGTTTCTGGCTGGATTCATCGAGATGCAGGGACACAGCGCCGGCTGGCTCACAGGCCTCTATGCCGCATCTGTGCTGGGCACCGCCGTTGCGGCGTTGGTCATCTACGGAGTGAGCGCCGCAATGCACGTCGACGTGCCGTCTGTTCCGCTGTATGGCTGCTTCGGGGGCATCTTTGGACTGCTTGTGGCCATCGGGTTTCTCTACGGCGATGTGCAGTTCATGATGTTTCCGTTGCCCATCGGCATTAAAGCTCGCTATCTGGCGGTGATCTACGCGTTGGTGGCTGTCGCCATGCTCTTCGGCCAGCAGCGCGTCTACGCCTTTGCGCAGCTCGGCGGTGCGCTCGCCGGGCTGATATGGATCCGCATGGCGCCTCGCCGCGGCGTTTCGTTCTTGCTCAGCGAAAGCTGGTACGGCATGCGCAATCGCTACTACCGCTGGAAGCGCCGCCGCGCCGCGCGCAAGTTCGAAGTGTACATGCGCTCGCAGGGCCGCACGGTCCGCTTCGACGGTCAGGGCAAGCTGATCGACGAAGACTCCGAAGACAAGAAGCGCTGGAACTGACCCGCCCGTCCGCCCCAGCTTGGCACGGTAAAATCGGTGAGAATGTCAGAGAAGATCGCTTTCCTTTTTCCCGGCCAGGGATCGCAGGCCGTCGGCATGGGCCGTGAGCTCGCCGAACGTTTTCCCATCGCAGCACAAACCTTTGCTGAGGCCGATGCGGCGCTCGGGTTTCCGCTCTCGCGTCTTTGCTTCGAAGGTCCCGAAGAAGAACTGCGGCTGACAGAAAACACGCAGCCGGCAATTCTGACTGTGAGCGTTGCCGCCGCCCGCGTGCTTACGGAGCAGGGCGTGCAGCCAACCTTCGCCGCCGGCCACTCGCTGGGTGAGTGGTCTGCGCACGTAATCGCCGGCACGCTCGGCTTTGCCGGCGCTGCGCGCGCCGTGAAGGCCCGCGGACGCGCCATGCAGCTGGCCGTTCCGCCGGGTCAGGGCGGCATGGCGGCAGTGCTCTCGCTGGATGCAACACAAGTGGCTGAAGCCTGTGCAGAGGCTGCGCAGGATACCGGACTCACCGTGCAGGCCGCGAACCTGAACTCACCCGGCCAGACCGTGATCTCCGGCGCGCTGGCCGCGGTGGAAAAAGCCGTAGCCCTGTGCAAGCAAAAAGGCGCGCGCCGCGCCGTCATGCTGCCCGTGAGCGCACCTTTTCATTGCGCATTGATGCAGCCGGCGCAGGAAGAGGTGGCGCGCGTGCTCGCAGCGCTGCCGATGAGCAAACCGCATATCCCGGTCGCCGCGAACGTCACGGGCGAACTCGTTACGACCGCTGAGGCGACGCGCGACGCGTTGATCCGGCAGGTCACCGGCGCGGTGCGATGGGTAGACTGCATGCAATCATTGAAATCCGCAGGTGCAGAAGTCTTCGTTGAAGTGGGACCGGGCAAGGTGCTCTGCGGTCTGCTCAAGCAGATTGATCCCGCGCTGAAGTCGCTGAATGTGGAAGACGCGGCGAGTTTGGAGAAGACGCTCGGAGAACTGAAGGCACTCGGATAGAGCCGCATCAATTACACGATCTGCAACTCGCGCAGCACAAACGCGTAATCCACCGCGATCTCTTTCAGGTAATCGTAGCGGCCGCTGGCTCCGCCGTGCCCTGCCTGCATGTTCGTCACCAGCAACAGTGGATTCGTGTCCTGCTTGAGCGTGCGCAGCCTGGCGACATACTTCGCCGGCTCCCAGTACATCACCTGGCTATCATGCAATGACGTCTTCACTAACATCGACGGATAGCTGCCGGCTTTCAAGTTGTCGTACGGCGAGTAGCTGAGCATGGTGCGGAAGTATTCTTCCTGATTGGGGTCGCCCCATTCCTCGTACTCCGGCACCGTGAGCGGAAGCGAGGCATCGAGCATCGTGTTCATCACGTCTACGAACGGCACGTGCGAGACGACGGCGCGAAACAAATCCGGCCGCAGATTGACGACCGCGCCCATGAGCAGGCCTCCCGCCGACCCGCCTTCGATCGCCACGCGTTTCGCGTCGCCGTAGCCATTAGCGGTCAGGTATTCAACCACGGCGATGAAATCGGTGAACGTGTTGCGCTTGGCCAGCATCTTACCGGCATCGTGCCACAGCTTGCCCAAATCGCCGCCGCCGCGAATGTGCGCATAGGCCATCACGATGCCGCGGTCGAGCAGCGAGAGCCGGTTCGAGTTGAACCCGAGCGGCAATGCGTAGCCATACGCGCCATAGCCGTAGACGTAGAGCGGATTTTTCCCTGGCTCGCGCTTATCTTTGCGATAGACAAGCGAAACCGGAACCTCCACGCCATCCGCAGCCCTGGCATGGACGCGCTCGCTTGCGTAGAGCGTCCGATCAAAGCCGCCCGGAATTTCAAGCTGTTTGAGCAGCGTGGATGCGCCGGTCGCCACATCGTACTCGTACACCGAACTCGGCGTCACCAGCGACTGATAAGCGTAGCGAAAGGTTCTCGTCTCGAAGATGCGGTTGATGTGCGGATGTGCGCTATAGGCGGGCTCCGGAAATGCAATCTCATCGGCGGGCGCGGCCTCGGGGCCGTCGCCCGAGAAGCCCCACAAGCGCAATCGCGGCAACCCATCCTCGCGTTCGCAGGCCACAAAGAAATCGGCGAAGAGATCGGCATCTTCGAGCATCACGTCGTCCCGATGCGCAATCAGCTCGGTCCAATGACTGCGGCCCGGACTTGCTTCGGGCGCAGTCACCAGGCGGAAGTTCCGCCCATGATCGTTGGTGCGGATGAACCAATGGCCATGCCGGTGATCGATCGAATATTCATGTTCGTCCTCACGCGCGCAGATGAGCTGAAAGGTGCCCGTCGGATGATCTGCAGCGAGAACGTGGCACTCCGTTGTCGTGTGGCTGGCCGATTCGAACACCAGAAATTTGCCGTCGCGCGTGCGGCCCACGCCCACGTTGAAGCGCTCATCGTCATCCTGATATACGAGCACATCTTCCTTGTGCGGCGTGCCGAGCACATGCCGCCACAACTGGAACTGCCGCTTTTGCTGCTCATCCTCGACGGTGTAAAACAGCGTGCGATTGTCTGCCGCCCAGGTGAGGGAGCCCACGCGTTCCACTTCGTCCGGCAGTGTCTCGTTGGTCGCGAGATCCTTGATGCGCAGCGTGTACTGGCGAAAGCCCCGGATGTCGGTGGAATAGGCGAGCCAGCGGCCATCGTCAGAGATATCGGTGCCGCCAATCGCAAAGAAAGCGAATTTTGCGGCCAGCACATTGCCGTCGAGGATCACTTCTTCTTTCGCACCCACTTCAGGACCGGCAGGCCCGCCGCGCTTGCGGCAATGGATTGGATACTGCAAGCCTTCTTCTGTGCGTGTGTAATACCACCAAGCGCCATCGCGGTAGGGCACAGAGATATCTGTCTGCTTTACATGGCTGAGCATCTCGCGATACAGCTCGTCCCGCAAAGGCGCGAGCGACGCCATCTGTGCTTCCGCGTATGCATTTTCAGCTTCGAGATATTGCGTGACCGCAGGATTGTCCTTGTCGCGCAGCCACGCGTAGTCGTCCGCGAGTACGGCGCCGTGCATGTGTGTTTCGGTGGGATGCTTGCTTGCGATGGGAGGTGAAAGCGGTGCGTCTTGATTCGTCACTTCTCCAGTGTATAGCGCGGGAAAAACCCCGCCGCCGGGATGATCGCCGGCGGCGGCGAGGCTTATTTTAATCCATACACATCGATCTCACCCTGCGGGTTTGAGACAGTGGTGAGGTCGTGCCCGGTTGAGATGTACACCTTGCCGTTGGCGACTACCGGCGAGCTGAACTTGATGCCGTAGCCAGGTGTGTCGCTCGGATTCGTGTTGCTGTTGTAAATCTCGGTCGGGAAGTTTGCCGCATCATAAGCGCGCAACGTGGCGCTGGTTGTCGCCGCCCCGCTCGTGTTCTGCAGCGGATTGCCTTGATCAATCATCCACACAATGCCGTATCCAGTCCCGCTGGCAGAGATAAACGGGCTGGTGCCGCGTGTGCCTTGCTGCTGGAAGTCTGCTGTATCGTCGAAGGGCGTCAGCGTCGTAGCGTATTCAAACTGGCGTACTCCACCGGGCGCGTTCATCGATGTAGGTGTGACTCCCAGGTAGATGAAGTTGTTGAAATATGCGGATGTTCCGAAGATTTCGTAGGACGTGACATTTGCGGTATTGGTTCCGGTGCTGTCCTGGCAGCTCTGCGGATAGGTAGAACCTCCGGTCAGGCCCGCGCCCCACACCTGTCGCTGGAGCGCACCAGCATCGTTGGCGGTCTCATGCCCCAGATTCTTGCTGTTCACCAGGTACATTGTGCCGGTCTTGCCGCCAGCCACAAGCGTCGAGGTGCCGGGGATCAACATTAGCCCACCAGCGGCCAGGTCTGCATCAAAGCAATCCATGAACTGGTAGATGCTGGGCGTGAAGTAGTCGCTCGGCTGCATGGTCCCATTCGCGCCTGGCACGGGAGTGGGGCCGAATTTCAGCACGGAATCGCCGAAAGCCGTCTGTCCATCCCAGGGGCCATTGCCGGTCGTGATGTAAACATTGCCTTGGGCGTCGGCAACTGGTCCGCCACCACCCATCCACACGCCGCCAGCGCTGGCATACGTGCCTTCACCATTTAGATTGGGGCTCGCGTTAAAGACGCCCACTTGCTGCAGCGTCGACGCGCTGTAGGCCACCAGCCATCCGGAGTGGCAGCCTCCGAAGCCCATGTAGATGTTCCCATTTGCCAGCAACAGCGCCGCTCGCTGGATGCATGATGTATCGAGCGTCTGCACCCCGTTCACTGCAGCGGAGTTCGTGGCCGGAACGGAGACATTGAGCGTCACCGGTCCGCCGAACTTCTGCGCGCCCGTAGTGATGTCGAGCGCGTTCAGCCGGAAGGTGCCGCCTGCGGTGGCCGAAGTCTGCGTCGACACCACATAAAGCGTGTTCGTATTCGGATCGATCGCCGGCGTAGAGGTGACGCCTTCGTAGGGCTGGATTGGTCCGTCCGTGAGCGGCGTTTCTCCCGTCTGCAGCAATGAGACCTGCCACAGCGGAGCACCGGTGCCGTAGTGGTCCGCATCGAAGGCATACACGCTGTCATGTTCAGTTGCCACGTACACCACGTTGTGGGCAGCGCCCTTGATTTTCACGTTTGACATGATGAGTGGCGAGCCGTATACGTAGCCGTCCACCGCATACGAGAAGAGCTTTCCGAACGAGGCTGGCGCAACGTTTGCAGGAGTCAGCGTCTGCTCGTTCGCATTCAGTCCGCTTCGGTTCGCGTCCACGTGCCACGTAGTTATGTTCACGCCAGCCGCCTGGGGAAGCGTGATGGTGACCGGATCGGAGCCACTGATCGTATTGAGTGAAGCAGAGATCGTCGTGGAGCCTGCAGCGACGCCGGTGGCCAGGCCGCTTGAGTCGATCGTCGCTACGGAGGTGTTGGACGAAGCCCACGCCGCGGTCGAGGTTACGTTGGCCGTAGAGCCGTCGCTGTAGGTAGCCGTGGCCGTAAATTGCTGTGTAGAGCCGGCAGCAAAGGTTGGATTCTGCGGTGTGACGGCAATGGACCGCAGCGCCTTCTGCACGGTCAGTGCGGCGGTTGCTGTGAGTCCATTTGCAGAAGCGGTGATCGTCGCCGTGCCGGCAGCAACGGCTGTCGCCAAGCCTGATGTATTAATTGTCGAGACAGTCGTGCTTGAAGAGCTCCAGGTCACACCCGACGTAAGTGTGCCGGTCGTTCCGTCGCTGTACGTCGCGGTAACGGAAAATTGTTGCGTGGCTCCTGCCGTAACGGTCGCGCTCGCTGGCGTGACGGCGATGGACTTCACTGTGGGTACGCTTGCCGTTACGGTGAACGCAGCCGTCGCCGTGAGTCCGTTCGCGGAAGCGGTGACTGTGGTCGCGCCGGCTGCTGCGGCCGTCGCCAAGCCTGATGTATTAATCGTCGCCACAGTCGTGCTCGAAGAACTCCAGGTCACACCGGACGTAAGCGTGCCGGTGGTTCCGTCGCTATACGTCGCGACAACGGAAAATTGTTGCGTGGCTCCTGCCGTAACAGTCGCGCTCAGCGGCGTGACTGCGATGGACCTCACTGTGGGTGTGCTTGCCGTTACGGTGAGCGCGGTCGTCGCCGTGAGTCCGTTCGCGGAAGCTGTGATCGTCGTGATGCCGGCTGCAACTGCCGTTACTAATCCGGACGCGCTGACCGTCGCCACGGCCGTACTCGAAGAATTCCAGATCACACCCGAGGTAAGAGCGCCGGTAGTCCCATCACTATAGGTCGCGGTGACAGAAAGCTGTTGGGTGGTTCCTACCGTGAGAGTTGCGCTCGGCGGGGTGACTGCGATGGACTTCACCGTGACCGCCGCAGCCGTCACACTCAGTCCTGCAGTGCCGTTTATGCCGTTTAACGATGCTGTGATGGTGCTGGAGCCTGCGGCCACGCCAGTGGCCAGGCCGGATGCACTGATTGTCGCGACGGCAGGGCTCGAAGACGTCCACGTCGCGGATGAGGTCACATTTGCGGTTGAGCCGTCGTTGAACGACGCCGTTGCAGTGAACTGAGCAGTTGCGGCAATCGCGATGCTCGCGGTGGCAGGTGTCACCGCGATGCTGGTCAGTGTTTTCGTTGGGGTTGTTGGATTCGATCCCGCGCCCGGCTTGCTGGAAGGGACTGAGGACGCGCAGCCCGCCACGCCGACTATGAGCAGAAGCGAAACGGGGACACAGACCAAGGAAGAAATATTTCTTGCAAACACACGAGTGCCCATTGGGCCTCCCTGGGGAAGTCGCAAGACCCCTCATTGGAGACACACTTCGGCCCTGGTGTATCCTTTGCTGTCAAGAGAGGTCAGGCGCAAAATTTATCGAGAAACGACAGGAGATGCATCGAGCAGTTCGAGCACAGTCCAAAGGCAATCAAAAAGACGTACACACGCTACCCACGAGCAAGCGCAAGGCATTCATGTTTTGGAACTCGGGCAACCCCACGAGAAAGTTAGTGCTGAGATGTGCGCGTAAGGTTGCCTTTTTGTTCAACTTTAATGTGGCTGGATCGCTATGGATTTTCGGGGTCACGGTTGCAGCCATGCGCTCTCTCGCAGTGAAGCGATATGACAAGTGGAAAATGCGTAAGGTCGTGTCGATGGAGGCAGGGAACCAGCCGGCGGTCTGCCGCGTACAATAATTCAAGATGAAAGGCCATTGCCGCGCAACCTGGACCGGATTGTGGGTTATCGCGCTGGTACTCGTGTTTGCGGAAGTCTTTCCCGCGTGCGCCGAGCGTGTCCAGGATCTTCCCGCCCATCCCACCGACTACGTCAGCGACTTTGCCCACGTGCTCTCGCCTGAGGCGATCGAGCGCATCGATGCCATCTGCGCGCAGCTCGATCACTCCGCAGCCAATGCCCAGGTTGCCGTTGTTACCGTCCAGTCGCTCGACGGCGAAGACGCCGCTGAATACTCTGACGAGCTTGAGACCAAGTGGAAGATAGGGCGCAAAGGTTCCGACCGCGGCGTCCTCATCCTGCTGGCCATCCATGACCACCAGCGCCGGATCGAGGTCGGTTACGGGCTTGAGGGGATTCTGAATGACGCCAAGCTCGGCGATATCGGCCGAGCCATGGTGCCTGACTTGCGGGCTAACGACTTCGATGGCGCGGTTCTGCGGGCCGTGGGTGAGATCGCGCAGGACATTGCGGCCGATGCCCACGTCACGCTCGACGAAAATGTGCCGGTATCTCAGGCAGTCGACCGGCCGTTGCGCCATCATAGTTCCGCGCTGGCCAAGCTCATCCTGCTCGTCATTGTGCTGGTCTTCTTTGGCGGTTTTTCGCTGCTCCGGATGCTCTTTGGCTTCGGACTCTTTTTCGGCGGCTGGGGCGGAGGAGGCTGGCGGGGCGGCGGTGGCTATGGCGGCTGGGGTGGTGGCGGAGGAGGTGGCGATTCCGGCGGTGGTTTTGGCGGATTCGGCGGCGGAAGCTTTGGCGGCGGCGGCGCCGGAGGCAGTTGGTAGTCTTCCCGATTTTTTGAAGGGCCTTCCGCTGTGCGGAGGCCAAAGGAGAAATGAACGGTATGAGTCGTGGACTTGGAATTACGCTGGCGGTCGTGGGCGTGTTGCTCCTGGTAGTGTTTCTGGTCTTCGGCAGCTATGTAAGCGCGAAGAACCAGATGGTGGCCAAAGACCAAGGCGTCAAGGCCGCCTGGTCTGAGGTGGATGTGCAGTTGCAGAGACGCGCGGATCTGATCCCGAACCTCGTGGAAACTGTGAAGGGCTTCACGAAGGAAGAGAGCACGGTTTTCGGCGACATCGCGAATGCCCGGGCCGGCCTGCTCAACGCGCAGGGTCCGCAGGCAAAGATCGCCGCCAACGGACAGCTCGACTCGGCGCTGGGACGCTTGCTGGCGCTTACGGAAAACTACCCGCAGCTGCGTTCGAGCGAGCAGTTCATGCGTCTGCAGGATGAGCTGGCTGGGACCGAAAATCGCATTGCAGTGGCGCGCAAACGCTACAACGACGCGATCCAGGACTACAACACCTTTATCCTCCAGTTCCCCAACAGCATCTGGGCGGGCATGGCGGGATTCCAGCCCAACAACGCCTTCTTTACCGCCAGTCCGGCTGCGCAGCAGGTGCCGGCAGTCAAATTCTGACCGGTGGTTTCGGAAAGCAAAAAGGCCATCCCGAGCGGGGATGGCCTTTCGTTTATGCGGAGGTCGAGTCAGGATCAGGAGCGCCCGCGAAGAACGCGTCGAAAACTACTCGGAACTACTTGAACGACGCGATCGCGCTGGCCTCGTCGTCGAAGATGTCGAAGACGGTGTAAAGCTTGGTCAGCTGCAACAGATCGTGCACCTTCTTGGTCAGCCGGAGCAGCTTGAGGGTTGCGCCCTGGTTCTTCGAGGTCGTGTAGGCGCTTACCAGCTCTCCCAGGCCGGAGCTGTCGATATAACTGACTTCGCCCAGGTTCAGCAGAATGCGCTTTTGTCCTTTGCTGATAAGGTCGCGAATGGCGTCGCGCAACTGTACGCTGCCCTCGCCCAGGGTGATCCGCCCGCTCAGGTCCACAACTGTGACGCCGTCAATTTCACGCGAAGCGATGGTAAGTGCCACGGAAACTCCTCCTTCATTGGTACTTCGGTTATAGCATCTTTGGATGCGCCGACTGGCGGAAAACTCCGCGCCCATCTTGCCCGGATGACAAATCCTGGTGAGAAATCTTTCGGCGGCGTCGATTCTCCCTGTCAGGGCCTAAGTCTTGCCTTGCGCGGGTGCCAGATGCTTGATGAGCTTCAGCTCAGTCCCAGGATGCAATTGACGAAAGTGTACCTCATCCATCAGGGAACGGATGAGGAAGATGCCCCGCCCGGTGCCGCGGAGGAGATTTTCCGGCGCAGAGGGGTCCGGGAGATGGTCGGGATCGAATCCCCGGCCCTGATCGGTAACCGTGAAAATGAAGTCATCTCCGGTGTTTTCGAAGACTACGTCGATGGGCCGCGTCGAGTCGTATTCGTTACCATGCAGAACGGCGTTGATCGTGGCCTCGCGCACAGCCATGGTCACATGGAAGAGATCGTCTTCGTTTAGACCGGCCTCTGTAGCCAGTCGTTCTGCGGCCGCCTCCACCTCGCCGACACTTTCCATAGTGGAGTTGAGCCGAAGACTCCACCGTCCTTTGCTGGCTGCGCTCACCGGGTCGCGTTCCGCCTTCGCTCGAGTGGGAGCCAAATCCCCACGGTAGCTTAGAAACCTTGCTGGCAGTTTCAAGTCTGAGTGCAATTGTGTCAAGCCGCCGCACCGATTAGATTCGGCCCGCATCCGCCAGAGTTGCGATCAGAATTCATCGCAGCGCATCGTCCGCACATGACGGCCACTCAGACGCTACACTCAACCTCAGGCGGTACACTCGACAAGATGGAGCCGCAAACCCCAACTCGCGTCAGTTTGACGGCTCTGCTGGGTACGCCCGTTACGGATGCCCATGGTCATCTGCGCGGCCGTCTCAAAGACATTGCAGTAGCCACAGGCCCGGATGCCGGCAAGGTAGCCGGGCTGGTGCTCAAGACTAAAGCCGGCCTCTCCATCATTCCCTCGCAGGACGTGATGGAAACACCCGCCGGCACGCTGGAACTGCGCTCGACAGACGCTCTCGTTCCGCTCAAGAAAGCGGAAGGCAACTTTCTTTACCTGCAGCAGGATCTCGTTGACAGGCAGATCATCGACATTCACGGGCGCAAGGTGGTCCGCGTCAACGACGTCGATCTTGAATGGCTCGGCAAAGGTGGGGCGCACCTGCTGCGCGTCGCCGAAGTCGAAGTCGGCCTGCGTGGCGCCTTTCGCCGGGTGTTTAAGGGGGTTTTGCCGCGCGCCCGGCTTGAAGCTGTCTCGCGCAAGATTACCCCTCGCATCATTCCCTGGCAATTCGTCGATGTGATCGAGGTAGACCCAGCGCGGCGCGTGAAGCTGCGCATTGAGCACGAGCGGCTTGCCGAGATGCACCCCTCCGATCTTGCCGAGATCCTCGAAGACCTTGCCCCTGCCGAGCGCGAGGCCGTTTTCACTTCGCTCGACGAAGAGGTTGCTGCCGAGACGCTCGAAGAGGTCGAGCCGAAACTGCAAAAGGCCCTGCTCGAAAAACTCGATGAAGAGCGCATCGCCGACATCGTCGAGGAAATGGATCCCGGCGCTGCCGCTGATCTTCTTGCCGAACTGCCCGAAGATCGCTCCGACGCGATTCTCGAGGAGATGGAGCCCGAGGAGCGGCAGGAAGTCGAAGAGCTGCTCGAGTTCGATGAGGATACTGCCGCGGGCTGGATGACCACGGATTTCGTCTATCTCGGAGCGGACTCGACCGTGGCACAGGCGGTGCAGGCGCTGCGCAGCTTCGATGGCGATCCGGATAGCGTGACGGATATCTTTCTGCTCGACGAGAAGCGAGTTTTGCGCGGATCGGTCTCGCTCGCGCGCCTCGTCATGTCACAGCCGGAGACACGCCTGAACGTGCTGACCGAATCGCGTATTCTCTCTTGCCCCGCCGACCTTCACCAGAACGAGCTTGCCGAAATGTTCGACAAATACAATCTGCACTCGCTGCCCGTCGTGAATACGCAAGGCCGCATGGTGGGGGTGATCAAGGCCGATCAGGTCATCAGTTTTCTGCGCAAAAAATTATAAAAATTCGTCGAAAGTAACCCGCATCCTACTGCAAAACAATGCGATTACCACCTTCGTTGTACGTTGGTAACGGTACAGGTTCGTGCAATACAAGGTACACTGGCTCTTAAATTTACAACTTAGGTCACTTGACTCTGTGTAGTCTTTGAAGCACTGGCCTTGAGAAAACTTCTATCTCAGCGCTCGTCAGCGGGAGGAAGCTGTATGGAACCAGTGAATCATTGGCAGCCTGTAACGAACGAGTACGAGCAGGAGCCGGCGCCGTTTTTTGAGGTGTTTTCTCCACCCAAGAAAAAATTCCGCGAGAAGGACACGGAACAGGGCAAGGTTCGCCAGGGCGTCGAAGTACCGATCGGGATCACCTGCATCACATGGTTTTATTTCATCCGCGGCTGCGCCTGCTTTATCTTTGCTTCTCTTCTGTTCTCCCGCACCAACCCAAACATCGTTGACTGGTTTGTGGGGCACTCACGCTCCATGGTGCCGTTTCAGGTAAGCGCAACCGAGAGCGCGCCCGTAACCAACCTGCTCGCGGAGGGGCTGATCCTCATGGGAATCTTTTCCGTGATCGTAGGCGCGATGTGGATGGTGCGGTACTGGCGCATCCGGTGGATCACGATGTGCTATGCAGGAGTCGCACTGGGACGAACGGCTCTCTTTTTCATCTCAGACAAAGCAGCAGGAATGACGACGCAACTGTCAACCGAGCAGAAGCAGACTCTCCTGATCAGTTCGATTGCGAATCTCGTGATTCTCTGCTACCTGGCCTTCTATCCGGGCGTCGAGCAGGCCTTCGAAAAGTCACGGTAATTTAGTCCATAATTGGGCCTTCTCATGGAGGGCTCTAAGAACCGGGCAGCGGTGCAGGACCGTTGTTTCCGCCGACAGCATAGACCTTCAGGATGCGGTCGGCGGCTGCGGGTAACGCCGGAAAAGCCGCATGCGGTTCCGTCTGGTACCAGTACGCCGTTGAACAGAAGCTGTCTGCGCGATCGTTGGCCGCGCCATGTTCAATGGTGACGCGGATCGACTTCTCAAATGCGATCGGGCTTTCCGTGTGCCAGCGGTAGAGACAATACCGGCCGCCGATCCGCTCCGGGTCGACGACATATGGCGCTCCGTTGTGCTGAAAGCCGAAGGGCTGTCCGCCAAAATCCCACGCGCCATTGTAGTAATCCTCAGAGCCAGTGCCGTTGATCGTGGGCGTTGTGTCTCCATCGATAAAGATCATGTCATCGCCTTCGCCGAACCAGCCATTCTGGTTCTGCAACACGGCGTGGGTCACACCCACAAAATGTCCCCTGCCGGTCGCTTCCATAAACACGTAGTTATCCTGCCCGTTCAGGTTCTTGCCACTACTGCTGATTCCTTTGCATGGATTCGATTGGCGGTACTGCGCGTGAAAACGGCCAAGGCCATCTGGAAGGCTGGGTAGAGTTACGTAATCAATCGCGAAATAGAGACTTCGCGTGGGCATCTTGCCTTCGTTCGTGACAGTCATCCGTGCGGCAGTGGAGAACGGCATCTCGAAGTAAGCGTTGAGGGCCTTGATGGGGGCAACGGCCAGCAGTTCGGACTGATACACGAAATACTCGCCCAACCCCAGGCCAAAGAAATCGCCGATGGGGGCTTCGACAGACGGCGAGGATTCGCCATCCCACCATGCGCGGAGCACCAGGTTCTTCAAATGCATCGAATCCGGTGAGCTGATGGTGAACCAGATGTGTGTCACCACCCCGGCGCCGGAGACCTCGAAAATTGTGGCGCTCTGGCCTGGCTCGACGGTGACCCAGTCCGCATTGCCGCCGCTGCGATCCCAACTGGAGGAGCGCCGATTCTTGTAATTGCGCAGACGAGCGAGCGCAAACAACTCCTCCGGAACCGTCGATTCGCGTTCGGCCGGTGCGGCCACTGCCGCCGGCGCTTGCGCGCCCAGCAATGCAGCGGCTGAAATGCCGCCAGCCAGCGTGCCCAACAGCTTGCGCCGTCCACGAAAACTCTTGCTCGCATCCATCCAATCCATAAGTGCTTCTCTCTCTCTTATCAATCGATTTTGAGAATAGACGAAAGCGTATTGTACTTGTCTCCGCCGGTCTGATGTGTTCGCGGGCTCTCTTTCCGGGACATTTTCAGGCTGCGGCCCTCGCCTGTTATGGTCAGTGAGGAATTAGTGATCGTTCCCGGTCGAGGACCGGGCATTGCGATGAACCCACCCTAGGAATCCGTTGCATGTGGAAGCGCTGGCGAACCCGAATCCTGCTCTTTTTGGCCGTTCTCGGCCCCGGATTTATTACAGCCAATGTCGATAACGATTCGGGCGGCATCTTCACCTACTCGCAGGCCGGCGCGCAATACGGCTACACCCTGCTTTGGACCATGATCCCGATCACGATCGCGCTGATCGTGGTGCAGGAGATGTGTGCGCGCATGGGCGTAGTCACGGGCAAAGGATTGAGCGACCTGATCCGCGAAGAATTCGGCCTGCGCCTCACCTTCCTGCTGATGGTGCTGCTGGTGGTGGTGAACTATACCAACGTGGTAACGGAGTTCATCGGCATCGCCGGCTCTTTGCGCTTGTTTCACGTTTCGGAGTTCATCTCCGTGCCCGCATGCGCGGCGCTTGTGTGGTTTCTGGTTTTTCGCGGCGACTATAAGAGCACAGAAAAAATCTTCCTGACTGCGTCGGTGGTCTATATCGCCTACATCTTTGCCGGCGTGCTTTCGCAGCCGAGCTGGCATGATGCGCTTCTGGCCACTGTCAAAATGCCTCCGCACCCCGTCTGGCACGACAAGGCATACATCTACATGGCCATCGGCATCGTGGGCACCACGATTGCGCCCTGGATGCAGTTTTATCTGCAGGCTTCCATCGTAGAGAAGGGAATCCGCGTCAAGGACTACGGGGCTTCGCGGCTCGATGTGATCGTAGGCAGCTTTTTCACTGATCTCGTGGCCTGGTTCATCGTGGTGGCCTGTGCGGCTACGCTCTACGTGCACGGTATGGGATCGATCCAGGTGGCCTCAGATGCAGCCGAAGCCATGCGCCCGCTTGCCGGCGACTATGCCTTCATCCTCTTCGCGTTCGGGTTGTTTAATGCCTCGCTCTTCGCTGCGTCCATTCTGCCGCTTTCCACGGCCTATACGGTTTGCGAAGGCTTAGGGCTTGAGTCCGGTGTCGATAAGAGCTTCAAAGAAGCGCCATTTTTCTACTGGCTCTACACACTGCTCATCGCTGGCGGAGCGATCACTGTGCTGATCCTGCCGGACTCGCAGCTCGTCAACGTCGCAATTCTCTCCCAGGTGCTCAACGGTGTTCTTCTGCCGGTGGTCATCATCCTCATGCTCCTGCTCATCAACCGGACTGACCTGATGGGCACGCACAAGAACTCGCACATCTGGAACTTCATCGCCTGGGGTACGAGCATCATTGTGATCGGCCTGACGCTGGTGATGCTTTGGGGATTGATTCCGGGGCATTCATGAGCACTCCATAAGCCTAGCGCGGGCAGATCGCATCGCGCCTCATCGCCTCAGCGCGACGTTCACTCCGTTCCCGCTGCAAAGACAAGATGCCTGCCGAAGAACGGCAGCGCCTCGGTATACACCCGGCCATCTACACCCCAGTTCCCCGTCCCCCAAACGCCGTTGTATTCCTCCGCCTCATGCGGGATTCCAAACTCATTCAGCTTGTGCGTGAAGGCCTGGTTGGAATAGACGTGATCCTGGTTTCCATCGTTCCGTGCCCAGTCAAAGCGCAGCCCGCGTAGCGATTTCAGATTATCTGCATACTTTCCGATCATCGTCTCCAGCAGGAAATTATTTCGCAGCCGCTCCGTCACTGCACTGTCGATCTCGAGCTTATCTCCCACTGGATGCGCTTGCAGATCGATATACAGCGGTGGCTTGTTCACGTCCGGCACGCTGGCCTGAAAAATCGATAGGAAGATATTGGCCCAGATTTCTTTCGGCAGCTCATCCCTTGACTTGATTTCAGACAGCTTCTTCCAATCCGGTCGCGAATACATGGTGTAGATTCCCGATCCTGTCCCCACTGGATGCAGCGCGTACACAGTTCCAAAGACCTCCGGGTGCGTCATACCGAACCGGATCGCGCCATATCCGCCCATGAAGTCGCCGAGGATTCCGCGCGAGTCGCGGCTACTCAGCGTGCGGAAGTCTGCATCAACGTACGGAACGACTTCGCGAACCATGAAGTCCTCCCAGTTCCCCGTCACGGGTGAGTTCACATACCAGGAGCACCCCAACGGAGTCGCCATATCCACCGCCACCAAGATTGTCTTGCCAATCTCCCCTGCGGCGATGGCGCGATCCAGCAGCTCCTGCGCCGGTCCGTGATAAAACTCTTCATCAAACTGGGCCAGTGGATTCGGCAGGTAATAGATCACCGGATACCGCTGGGTTGAGCTCTCATATCCGGCCGGCAGATAGACCGTCAGCTTGCGCACTGGATTTGTTCCAATCAGGCTGTGCGACAGGCTCTCGCCGCGCAACTCGCGAGTCTCCACGCGGCTGCCGTTCGCAGCATGCATTGTTGCCGACCCGAGCGCGATCGCCAGCGCTGCAGCAGACACACGTATGCGCCATCCCATGCAATTCATGGTCCTCATCCTCCCTCGGTTGATCGTCTAAAGATTGATCGTCTAAGGTTTGGTCGTCTAGACCGGCCCATGCTTAGCTGTTACCGCCAAATAGCACCCTGGCCACAACAGCCATGCGCCGTACATCCATCCGCCCTTGCCCCACATTAAAGGCGTGAACATCGCCATTGCTGCTAGAAACAGAGCCCAGCGAAGATCGAGTCGTAGATCCTGCCGCCCTCGCCAGGCGCCCCACAACCCCGGAACGAGAAAGATCAGCAGTCGCAACGCGGAGAGCCCATGTCCAGGCCATTCCGACAGGCAATACAAGCAGGGGGCGCAGCATCCCAGCAAGCTTGCCCACCATGTTCCCCGCGAGACCGCGCCCACGGCGAACCCGGCCATCCACGCCCAGCAGATCAGTAGAAACAGCCGTGAAACGGAGCGCCATAATAGCGGCGCGCTCGATAGCTCGTGCAATAAGTTGGCAATCGCCCCGCTCGCCGCCAGGGAGCATCCCATCAGGAACAGACTTGCCGGCAGCGCCAGTCCGAAGCTCGCTGCCCATGGCCGCCAGCTTCTCCACAACGCAAGCTGCCGCCGCGCCGCCAGACCAAGCACATCGCTCAGCCCGCCCCAAGTGCCGCAGCCTGTCTCGGCCAGATCGCCGAGCACCACCTCGCGCTCCAGCGGAGCCAGCAATTCTGCGGCGGCTTCGATGCACAGCCAGCCCGCGCCGGAGACTCCGCCTCGCCGCTTCACGCGGCACCACCCGGCACACGGTTACGCCGGCTCTCTCCCCACACAGTGCCGCGGCTTATCCGAACCACAGCCTCATAGAACTCTTTTGCTGCGCGGACACCCTTGCCTGTCACTTTCACCATGCGCTTGGCTCGCCCGCCGCGTTGTTGTGTCGGAGCGCTCATCCATGTTTCGACCAGCCCCTTGGCCTCCAATCGGTCAAGCGTGGTGTAAAGGGCGCCAAGCGAACAGGTACGCCCGCCCGTGGTCTCGATCACCTCGCGCATCGCTGCTCCGTAGGCCTCTTCGCCCAGATGCGCCGCCGCGGAAAGAATGAGGTATTCAAATTCGCCGACCATAATTAGAACTACATTGTGATTGTAATTGAGTCGAGTGTCAAGGACGGAATAGATGAAAGATAAGATCACTACCTCAGCAGGCGCCGTATGCAAAGGCACTCGTTAGAAAGGTCCGGCTTTGTTGATGCATTGCCGAACTGCACGCCGCTGAGGTAGAGATTCGGCGAAGTTTTAGAGCAGCTTGCCGGCCGCCAAGTCGCGGATCAGTCCGCGATCAGCCGCGAGAAAATCGTAAGTCGGCAGATCTTGGAGCTTGACCCAGCGCACCTGCTGATAGATGTGGTTGACGATCTCTCCGTGGAACTCACGCACGGTAAAGAACTGCAGATCGACCGCGCCGCCATGGCGATAGTTGTGGCGAATCCGCGTCACCGGCGGGCCGATGCTGGCGTTGATACCAAGTTCCTCAGAGAGTTCGCGGGCCAGCGCTTGCTGGGCGCTCTCCCCGGCCTCGATCTTGCCTCCCGGAAACTCCCACATGGAGGCCATCGGCTGATCGGGACGGCGCTGCCCGATCAGCACCTCACCGTCGCGGACGATGAGCGCCGCAGCGACAAAGCGCAGAGCCGGGCCGGCGGGACGAGCATTGGCAGGCGAGGAGCTTTCTTCCACGGCTCCAGTGTAAATGAAACAAAAGAGATGGATTTCATTCCCCGCCGACGGCTCCCGCCAGGCCCTCTGCAGCTGCCGGACGGAAGTATCCCCAGCCCCGCTTAGCCGCCTCGGCTAGCAGTGCCGGCGAGGGGTTGACCGGGAAGGGGCAGCGCGCCATCTCGAGCATCGCCAGATCATGGACGGAATTGCCGAAGACCGCATCCGGCTGCGTAAGTCCCACGCGCCGTAGCGCCGCCGCTTTGCCGGGACCGGTCGGCACGTCGACAATTGTCTCGCCGATGATACCGTTCGTCACGCCGACCTCAGCTGCCAGCACACGCTCGGGCGGCATGCCGAACTCGCGCACACCTTCGACGATGACCCAGCGGTTGGAGGAACTGACCGCCCAAAGCTCAACGCCCGCCGCACGAAGCTTGGTCACCAGCGCTGCGATCTCAGCAAAGATGTGTGCGTGAATGAATTGCTTGAAATACTGAGCAGCGGCTTCGCGCAGTTCCTGCTCGCGCAGTCCCGCGTAGATCTGCACCATCTCGCCGCAGATCTCCTCCTCGGTGACCTGTCCTGCCCGGTAGGACCGATGACGGGTATCGATCCAATCGCTGGTTGAGCGCGATACGAGCCCCTGCTCCAATGACCAGGCCATGAATCCATAGCCCGCATCGCCGCCCCACAAGGTTCCGTCACAATCGAAGACGGCTACTCGCGGCTTGCAATCCAGTACCAGCCGCTCAAACTCTTCTGCACTCCACTTGCGAACTTCCAACTCTGCTTGCGCCAAGCGTTCCTCAATCCTGCTTGAAAGATTCACCTGTCTCTATTCTCTTCCAAAACAGGCTGTCTTTGCACGCCTGTGCGGCGAGCCCGGATCGCACAAGTTAGATGAATTAACAAGCCGGCGCTGCTCGACTCATTTCATTTTGTTGCTCATGTTGATTCCTTGATGAACGTGGTACGGTGAGCGCGGATGCATACGCCCGCGCCACGCAGCCAAACAGATAATCGGAGGTGTGGACGGTGATCGCAATCTCGCACTCGTCAAGGGCTATCAGGCGTATCTGCGCGTAGAAAAGGGTTTACGCCCGCTTACGTGCGAAGCTTACCTGGGTGATCTGCGCACCTTTGCCGAGTTCCTTGAGAGCCGCAACGGCGTTCTGCTGACGGCCGTGCAGGACGATGTCGCAGCCTTTCTGGAGCATCTGCGCGGTCATGGCATCGATGCGCGCTCCGTGGCGCGCAAGCTGAGTTGTTTACGTGGATTTTACAAATGGCTGCTGCTCGACCGGCGCATTCATCACGATCCCACCGTGAATATCGAATCGCCGAAGACCTGGAAGGTGCTGCCCAAGTCGCTTGCCGAGCCGGAAGTCACCGAAATGCTGGAAAGGGCCAGCATGGCCGCCTCGCATCCGCAGGCGCGGGCGACGGCTCTGCGTGATCGCGCGATCCTTGAGCTGCTCTATGCCGGTGGACTGCGTGTCTCTGAGGTCGTTGCGCTTTCAACCAGCGACCTTGCCCTTGATCTGGGCCGTGTCCAGGTGCGCGGCAAAGGCGACAAGGAACGCATTGTGCCGCTTGGCGGTGCTGCAATTTCTGCTTTGGAGGAGTATTTGCGCCAGGGCAGGCCGCATCTCGAACGCATCAGTACCGCGCGAAAATCGAAGCGGCCCGATGGTGCGCGTCTCTTTCTTTCTCTGCGCGGTATGCCGCTTACTCGCCAGTGGGTATGGCATCTGGTGAAGCTGGCGAATGGTGACGCCAGCCCCCACAAACTGCGTCACAGCTGTGCAACGCACATGGTCGAGCACGGTGCAGACCTGCGCAGCGTGCAGCTGCTGCTGGGCCACGCGGACATCTCGACGACGCAGGTGTACACGCATCTCGCTCTCGGCCGCCTGAAGGCTGTACATCGCGAGCATCATCCTCGTGCCAAGCAGCGGCCGCTGACTGCTGAAGCGGAGAATACGGAGCAGCAGGAAACTCCTCTTGAGGAAACGGCATGAGCACGTCGGCGGTTCCTCAAGCCACCGGCTCGCTTCCCGAACTGGTTGTTGATTATCTGCGTGTATTGGCCAATGAGCGGGGCGCGTCCACACACACGCTGCGTGCCTATCAGCGCGAACTCACCGGGTTCGCTGCATGGGTGGGGCAGCTGGATGCACACCTGACTGCGGAGACTATCGAACACACACACATCCGCGCCTATCTCGGCACGCTCTACGAACGTGGGCTTTCAAAGCCTTCGGCAGCGCGGGCGCTCGCCTCTATCCGGAGCTGGTTTAAATGGCTGGCGCGTTCCGGTTATATTCACCAGAACGCGGCCTCGCTCGTCACTACGCCCAAGCTGCCCAAGCATCTGCCGCGTGTCCCGTCGATCGAGCAGATGAATCGTGTGGTGGATTCAGTGCAGGATGATGCAGCGAGCTGGCCCGCTCGCGATCGCGCCATTCTCGAAATGCTCTATGGCTGCGGCATTCGCAATGCGGAACTAACTGGCCTCAATCTTGACGACATACATTGGGCCAACGATGCTGTGCTGGTGCGCGGCAAAGGGCGCAAACAGCGCTACGTCCCGTTGGGAGATGTGGCTGCCCAGGCTTTGCGTGCTTATCTTGTGGAGCGATCCGCGCGTCTGGCTGCGGCCAAGGCCGAGAGTCCAGCGCTTTTTCTGAATATGCAGTTGCGGGGCCTGAAAGGAACCGGCCGCGCGCGTCTCACCACGCGCAGTGTCGGCCGCATCGTCAAGCGCATCGCTATTTTGCGCGGCCTCTCTTCCGATGTGCATCCGCATACGCTTCGCCATGCCTTCGGCACGCATCTGTTGGAAGAAGGCGCCGACCTGCGCGCCATCCAGGAACTGCTAGGCCACGAGCGGCTTTCCACCACGCAGCGTTATACGCAACTCACCACGGCTCAGCTTACTGAGGTTTACGACCGCACGCATCCGCGCGCGAAGTAATTTATTCGAACTGAGGTAGAAACTGCTCGAAGTGAGCTTATCGCGCAGCCTTGTCCAGCTCGCGAGTGAACTGCGCCACTACTTCGTCCTTGAATTCGCGATTGAACAAGCCTTTGCCGGCCAGGTAGGCTTCCATCGTGCGGACAGCGTTCCCGCGGGAAGGCGCGCCGTGCAGTAGCCAGCGTTTACACTCGATCAGCGTAGGCCCGTTGCCTCGGCGCGCATGCGCCATTGCCTCGGAGGCTACGCGATAGATCGCGACTGCGTCCTCCTCATCGACCGTAATGCCGGGCAATCCACAGCGCTGCGCCTGTTGCGCCAGATCGGCAGTTCCCACATGACCCTGGCAGACAAAAAGCACAGGGAGGCGCTCGGTAGCGGCGGAACGCAGAGAGTCTTCCCATTGAGCGTCCTTCGGTCCCTCGCTGCCGCAAAAGAAAACTGTAATTTTCTTCTTTTTGGGACGCGCGCCGCGCCGGGCCGCACGGATCGCCGCTTCAAATCGTTCGGCAAAGGTTTCTGCCGGAGGAAGCACATTCACTTTGGCCTCGGCGGCAGTAACCGATCGAGCGCGGCGTGAGGAGGCGGCCGCGACAATCGTTCTGAGTGGAACCCCTTTCAGAAGCCGCGGACCTGCGTCGCCCGTCTGTGCGCAGACTGTATCGTCCTGTAATAGATCAGTCACAATGCCGGCGGCAATCGCCTCTCGTCCGCGAAAGGCCGCACGCGTTTTGCCCGGCGACAGAAGGCGCAGCCGTTCGTCCAGCATGCGGCACTTCACCATAGCCGCGTAGAGGGCCAGCAGCTTTTCTTTTGAGATCAACGAAAAGCCATGATCGTCTGAAGACACAGCGAGCGTTGTACCGGAAATCTTTTTTTTCTTGGTCATCGAACTTTGGGGAACCTCAGTCGAGCAGCATTTGCAAGGGAATCACGCGGCACAATCCCTAAAGCTATGTTGAGTAGTCGGCGTTGATGTGAATGTATTCCGTGGTCAGGTCGGTCGTCCAGAAGATGCAGGAGCCTTCGCCCTGGTGCAGCTCAATCGCAATCGAAAACTCGTCTTGCTGGAGATATGCGTGAGCTGCGACTTCATCGTATTCTGCGGCGCGGCCGCCGTCACGGCAGATCCGCAGATTGCCGAAGCTGATGTCGATGCGCGCCGGATCGATCGCCGCGCCCGAGTAGCCGATGGCTGCCGCCAGCCGCCCCCAGTTGGGATCGCTGCCCGCCCATGCGGTCTTCACCAGAGGCGAATGCGCAATGGCCTTGGCCACACGCAGCGCGTCCGCATCCGAGGCCGCACCGGTGATGCGCAGCTCCACCACATGTGTCACGCCTTCGCCGTCAGCCACAATCTGTTTCGCCAGAGACGTGCACACCTGCGTGAGCGCTGCCTGAAAAGCTGCATTGCCTCGACCGATGGAGACACCGCTCGCGCCCGACGCGAGCAGCAGCACCGTATCGTTCGTCGATGTATCGCCATCGACGGAGATGCGATTGAAGCTGAGTTCGATGGAAGCTCGCAGATAGGAATTCAGATCTGCCGGCTCGATCACGGCATCCGTCAAAACATACACGAGCATGGTCGCGTGCGGCACAAGCTGTGGATGGATCATCCCCGAGCCTTTACCCAACGCAGCGATCCGCACTTCGCTCTTTTTCCCGCCGGCATCTTCTACGTCCATTCGCGCGAACGCAGTTTTCTCCACGATGTCGGTGGTCAAAATCGCCGCCGCCACTTCGTGAAAATGATCCGACTCATGACCAAGCCGCGCAGCCAGACCCGGCATGGCAGAGATAAGTTTTTGCGCCGGAAGCGGTACGCCGATTACGCCGGTCGAAGAAGGGAACACCTCCTCGGCGCGGCAGCCGAAGACCTGCGCCGCGGAAGTGCATGTGGCCCGGGCAGCATCCAGTCCTGCCTGGCCTGCTGCGCAGTTCGCATTCCCGGCGTTGATAGCCACGACACGCACTTTGCCGCCGGATGCACGCAGGTTTTCTTTGTCGATAACCAACGGCGCCGCGGTCACCCGATTCGAGGTGAATGCCGCGGCCGCGCTTGCGGGTGCGTCGGCAACAATCAAAGAAAAGTCCGGGCGGCCACTGGCCTTTACGCCGGCTGTCGTTGCGCCGAATCGAAAACCGCGGGGAATCAGAAAAAGGGAAGAGTCGCTCATGGCCACTAACACTTCAATGTAGCAGGTGGACCGCCCCGATCTGCGCCCGCATCTTGCGATTTGGCCGATGCGATAATCTGAGATGCGTGAGCAGCGTAACCAGCAACAAGCGGGCGGCGCGATCCGAGGCGAGTCAATCATCGTTGGCAGAAGAACCTAACCGCGCCGAATTTCTGGAACTGCATTCAGTGGATGTGGCGCGCGGCGAACGCATTGTTCTGCACGATGTGAATCTGAGTATCCGCACCGGCGAGCACGTGGCCATTCTTGGTCCCAATGGCTGCGGCAAATCAACGCTGATCCTCACTGTCACCTGCCAGGTTTACCCCATCGTCCGCACGGGCATGCATGTGCGCATCTTTGGCCGCGAACGCTGGGATCTGACGGAGCTGCGCCGGCACTTTGGCGTAGTCGGAACCGATCTTCCCGGTGAACGCACCGCCGTGACCACAGGCCTGGACGCCGTGATTGCGGGCTTCTTCTCCGCATCGACTCTCTGGCCCAATCTGCATGTCACCGACGAGATGCGCGCCCGCGCACAGGAAGCGTTGGAGCGTATGGAAGCTACTCGCCTCGCCGAGCAACTCGTCGGCACCATGTCTGCCGGAGAAAAACGGCGCATCCTGATTGCGCGCGCGCTTGTGCACCGCCCGCGCCAACTGCTGCTCGATGAGCCTTCGAATGCGCTCGACCTCGCAGCGCAGCGCGAACTTCGCGAAACGCTGCGTCGGCTCGCGGCCGAAGGCACTGGCCTGGTGCTGGTGACGCATCATCTGGGTGACATTCTTCCTGAGATCGAGCGCATCATTCTCATGCGCGACGGCCGGATCGTCGGCGACGGGCCTCGTGAAGAACTGCTGACTGAAGACCGATTGAGCGAACTCTTTCATACGCGTGTGCGCATTGGCCGCGATGAAGAGTGGCTGCACAGCTGGTGAAGAGCAAAGAGCAGGGACTAGGGATCAGAGATCAGAAGTGCTCCGGGGATACTACGACTCCTTCTGCAATGTTGTAACGAAAGGCCGGCATGAACGACTCGAACCATCCCACGCGAACCAAAACCCTGGCCGCCTTTGCCGTCATCTACTTCGTCTGGGGCTCTACTTTTCTCGCCATCCGGATCGGCGTGGAGCAGGTGCCTCCGTTCCTGCTGGCCGCAATGCGTTTCCTGGTGGCAGGCCTCGCGCTCTACGGCTGGGTGCGGATGAAAGGCGAGCGCTGCCCCACCGGGCGTGAATGGATTTCGATCAGCCTGCTCGCCTTCCTCATCTTCGTCTGCGACTACGGACTGCTCTTCTGGGCTGAGCAGCGCGTACCTTCCGGGGTCGCCGCCGTCATGCTGGCCACCATTCCCGCTTTCATGGCGCTTTCTGAAGTGTTGCTTCTGCGCACACAAAAGCTTACGGTACTGTTGTCTCTCGCGCTGTTGGTCGGGATCTTAGGTGTGGTTGTGCTTGTGAGCCGCACGTTAGGCCTGGGTGGGGCGCCCATCGACCCTATCGGCGCTCTCGCGCTGATCATCTGTGCATTGAGTTGGTCCGTTGCTTCGGCGCTTACCCGCAAGCTGCCGCTGCCTGCCTCCAAGCCCATGAGCTCCGGCGCGCAGATGCTGGCGGGAGGCGTATTTCTTATGTTCGTCGCCGCCCTGCGTGGGGAGTTTCGCGGCTTTCATCTGGCCTCGGTTTCGAGCGGAGCCTGGCTGGCACTGCTCTATCTCATCGTTGCCGGATCGATCATCGGATTCACAGCCTACCTTTGGTTGCTCCACCATGAGTCGCCCACCAAAGTAGGCACCTATGCCTACGTCAATCCTGTTGTTGCCGTACTGCTCGGCTACTTTGCAGGCGGAGAAGCACTGGGCCCGCGGATTATTGTGGGTAGCCTCTGTGTGCTCACAAGCGTGGTGATGATCACGACCGCGCGGGCCGGCAAACCGGCACAGAACCCGGTTGAGATAGCCGAGTAACACACTTTTCACGAATGCTCGCCGCGCTTATGGAAGCCCCGCGCCGCCAGCAGCCTGCGCGATAAATGTGCTACCATGCGGGCAATTGGCAGCGCGTTCTCCCGCTGTCGCGAGGTCGATATGTCTCCCATTTCCAGACGGCGCTTTTTGCAAGCCGGCGTAGCCGCAAGCGCGTTGGTAGGGGTCGGAAGCCTTCCCCTCGAGGCAGAGCGCGCCACGGCAACAAGCCAGGTTCTCCTCGGGCGATCGGGCATCAAGGCCACACGGCTTGCCTTCGGAACAGGAACGCACGGAGGCCAGGTGCAGCGCGATTTAGGCCAGCAGGAGTTCACGCGTCTCGTCCGCTACGCCTACGACCGCGGTATCCGGTTCTTCGAGACCTCGGAAAGCTATGACGGCATGCATGAGATGCTGGGCATCGCGCTCAAAGGAGTTCCGCGCGACAGCTACGTGCTTATGTCGAAGCTGACCACCGATAACGCCGATCCGCAGACCAAGATCGATGGCCTGCGCAAGGCGGCGCAGACCGACTATTTCGACATCATGCTGCTGCATGTGCAGACCTCGCCTACATGGCCTACAGACAGCGCACGCTGGCAAGACGGAATCCTCCAGATGGAACACAAGCAAGCTATCCGCAGCCATGGGGCCTCAGTGCATGGACTTCCAGCTCTGCGGCAGGTTCCTCAAAATCAGTGGCTCCAGGTCGCCATGATCCGGATGAATCACAAGGGCGCACACATGGATGCCGAGAGCCCGAGGACGCACGAACCAGGCAATGTCGACGAAGTTGTGGAACACGTCAAGCAGGCGCGTAATGCGGGCCTGGGCGTGATCAGCATGAAGCTGATCGGCGAAGGCTCCTTTACCGATCACAGTGATCGCCAGCAGGCGATGCGCTTTGCCTTCTACAACGCAGGCGTGAACTGTGTGACGGTCGGATACAAGAGCACCACGGAAATCGACGAGGCCATCAACAACGTAAATCTTGCGCTAACGTAAATCTCGCGCTCGCGTAAATCTTTCGATGAAGGGTGGTACTGCGATGAACCAGCTATCCAGGCGAAACTTCCTCAAGGCGGGTGTCGCTGCCAGCGCACTTGCGGGCGTCACAACGCTGCACGCGGAGCGCGAAACCGCCACGAGCCTCGTCACGCTCGGCAAGTCCAACGTCAAAGTCACGCGTCTCGCGCTGGGTACGGGCAGCTTCAGCGGACGCATCCAGCAGCAGATCGGCCAGGAAGGCCTTACGCGGCTTGTACACCACGCCTATGACCGTGGCATTCGCTTTTTTGAGACATCTGAATCCTATGGCCAGTCGCAGCAGATGCTCGGCGTAGCACTTAAAGGCATTCCGCGCGAAAGCTATGTATTGATGACCAAGGTCACGACATCGAACGGTATCGATCCGCATGCCAAGCTCGACGAGCTGCGCCGCAACTCGGATACCGACTACTTCGACATCATGCTGCTCCACTGGCAGCACACCGGTACATGGCCGGACGACACGCGCCACTGGCAGGACGCCATTCTTGAAGCGGAGCATAAGCAGACTATCCGCAGCCATGGCGCCTCCGTGCACGGACTGCCTGCTCTACGCCAGGTGCCCAAGACCGATTGGCTGCAGATCGCAATGATCCGCGTGAACCACAAGGGCGTGCGCATGGACGCTGAAGTTCCCGACACTGACGAGCTCGGCAGCGTGAACGAAGTTGTCGACCACGTTAAGCATGCGCGCCAGCTCGGCATGGGTGTCGTGAGCATGAAGCTTATCGGCGAAGGCGTCTTCAATCACGAAGATCGCCAGCGCGCCATGCGTTTTGCCTTCAAGAACGCCGGCGTCGATAGCGTGACGGTGGGCTACAAGAACACCGCCGAGATCGATGAAGCCATTGACAACATCAATCTGGCGCTCGCGTAATCTCTCGATCCATGCCGCGCACGACCACAACCGGCAGCGCCTTTCATCGCGCTGTCGAGTCCGTGCTGGTGCCGCTTGCAGACAGCTCAAAGGCCGCCGGGATGCGCGCCTACATGCGCCACCGATTTGAATATCTAGGCATTCCCACGCCCGAGCGCCGCGCAGCCGTCAAATTGCTCATTCGCACATTTGTCCCGGTCGATCCTGTGGCTCTCCGCGGTGCCACTCTTGTTCTCTGGCAGCAATCTCATCGGGAGTACCACTACGTCGCCGTCGATCTATTGAGCCGCCACGCTGCGGCGTTGAGCCTCGACGATCTGCCCTGGCTGCTCGAGCTCGCTCAGGAAAAGTCCTGGTGGGATTCGGTCGATGCGCTCGTGAAAGTCGTCAGCAAGATCGTGCGCATTGCGGGTGCAAAGGGCCAGCGGCAGATGGACCGCGCCGTTCGCGCGGAAAACTTCTGGGTGCAGCGGATCGCCATGCTCCATCAGCTTGGCTGGTGCGGCGATACCGATACGGTTCGGCTCTTTCGATACGCCGACCTCCTCGCTTCGGAAAAAGAGTTCTTCATCCGCAAGGCCGTCGGGTGGGCGCTGCGCGACTACGCCTGGCACGACTGACGCGCCGTCGAAAAGTACCTGAAGACCGCGCAGGAACGCCTCTCGCCTCTGACCTGCCGCGAGGCGGCCAAAAACATTCCCACACGGGCGGACAAGCACGCCTCCGCACGCACCTCTGGCCGCTCTTGACTCCACATGCGCAGAAGCGTAGTTTGAGCTTACACGGGAAAGGAGGTTGATCCAGCCTATGAAGTTTGATTGTTCGAGTTGTTCATTACGTGAGGTGACTGAGGCCTGAGGCTTTGCGTCTCTGGCTCCAGATAAGACCCGGCGGAGGGATCTCCGTCATGGCTCTGGCCCTCGCTTGAAACGCGATCGCCTCAGTCCAATCCCAACAGTTTACCGCTAAGAGAACCCCGCATAAACAGCGGGGTTTTCTTATGTCCCTATGCAGAGGGAGAGCGGCCAGTTTACTGGCCATTCTTCCTCGTTTGATTCCCACCGATGGCTCTTTCGGTCCGATCGAAGCGAGCTTTTAATCGATCGGGCAACCATCCTGTTTTGTGGAAAAATAGAAATACGCAAGCAAAGACTTCTGCAGTCTTCCCATTTTCTGGAGCACCCCTGTAGTGTCAGCAACTCAGCCCTTTTTCGTCCATCGCCCCAGCGCCGATGGAGCGATAATCTCCTTTTGTCGCAAGTGCCTATTAACCGTCGCTACGTCCCGCTGGGAAATCGAACTTGATCGTGCCGAGAAAAACCATCGGTGCGATCCAGACCAGTTGGAATATGTGCAACGCGCCCTCTACCCGCCGCGGTCATAGGGCACACTTCGCGAATGAGCGGGCAAATCGAAGTTTGCCGTTTGCCCGCGACGAACCTTTAGGGTTTCGTTGGGTTCTCAAGGGTCTCCGGCGTGTCAAGATCGGCGATTTTGCGAGAGACGATTCGCTTGAGTTCAATCATGTCGGGATTATCTTGGCTCAAGCCGGACTCTTGCTCTACTTTGTGCAAGGTCGCATTCAACGATTCCGCCAAACTATGCTTGTCTTCAAGGCCCATAGGGAGGAGTATCCTCCTGGGATACGCATTGCATCCTTCGATGCCTTGTCAGCGAGACGAGTCGAATATCAATTCGGTTTCGGGTCCCAGTAAACTAAGTTTGATGCTACATCAACAGTTACGGGAATAATGTTGATATTCCCGTACGGAGTCACTGGCTGCGGCTCAGGACGGGAAGCCTACCGCCGTTGTCGCGATGGAAAGAAAATGGTCCAGCATAGCCTTGAAGACACGTTAGCACTCCTCGCTCATACTCCCGCCGCGCTCGACGCTCTGCTGCGCAACCTGCCTGACCTTTGGATTCATCGCAACGAGGGCGGCACTTCCTGGACTGTCTTTGCCGTGGTCGCGCATCTTCTTGACGCAGACCACGTGAACTGGATGCCGCGTGCCCGCCACATTCTTGAGTTCGGCGATACGCGCGCGTTTCCACCTTTTGACCGCGAGGCAGGCGAACACGAGAGCAAAGACAAATCTCTCGATACATTGCTGACGGAATTCGCCCATCTTCGTGCGGAAAACCTCGCAGCCCTGCGCGCCCTGAACCTGCAACCCCACCAGTTGGAGCATCCCGGCCGTCATCCCGCTCTCGGCGCCGTTACGCTCTCGCAGTTGCTTGCTTCTTGGGCAGTACATGATCTCACCCATCTGCATCAGGTCACGCGCATCATGGCGAGTCAATATCACGAAGCCGTCGGCCCGTGGAGCAAATTTCTCGGCGTGTTGCACTGTGATGGCCACAGCGACCCCGCATAATTCGTAATTCGCTTTGTCATTTTCCCGTGCCATCATCACTCAGACTCCCTACAATGCTTTTGACACGAGATTTAATACGGGCCATCGCACCTTTGTTCCTCTGCACGCAATGAGGAGTAAAACCCATGGCAAGGATCGGCGTCTTTTGTTTCGCGGGCGTTGGGCACCTCAACCCCATGACGGCGTTAAGCCGCCGGCTACAGGAGCGTGGCCACGAAGTCGTCTTCTTTGGCATCGCTGATGTGGAAGCGCGCGTCCGCGGGGCCGGTCTCGCCTTTTGCCGGATCGGACAGAGCGACTACCCTCCAGGGACACTGCAGAAGCTCGATCAACGGCTAGCCGAGTTAAGCGGCCTCAAGACCTTCCGCTATACCGTGGAGCGCGTCAAGAACACCACGCGCATGGTTCTGCGTGATGGCCCAGAGGCAATCCGAAGCGCGAAGGTGGATTTTCTGCTCGTCGATGAGGCGGATATGGCCGGCAATGTCGCCGAGCATCTGGGCATGCCGTTCGTTTCCGTCGCTTTGTTTCCGCCGCTCACGCGCGACGATCGCATTCCACCCTTCTGTTTTGGATGGCAGGCGGAGCAAGATTTGTTAAGCCGGTTCCGCAACCGGTTCGCCTTTCGCTTTCTTGGCTGGATCGCCTCACCCATCTTTCGTCTCGTCAACGAGCAGCGCCGCGCCTGGGGACTGAAGCCGTTGAAGCACTCGACAGAAGCGCTCTCGCCCCTGGCACAGATTGCACAGCTTCCCGCAGCGCTGGAATTTGATGTAGGTGATCCGCCCCCGCTGGTTCGCTACACGGGCCCGTTCGTCGACCCGCAAGCCAGGCCCACGATCGAGTTCCCTTGGGAGCGGTTGGATGGCCGCCCTCTGATCTACGCTTCGATGGGCACGTTGCAAAACGGCTCGGAGACGATCTTTCGCAAGATTGCTGAAGGATGCGCGGATCTGGATGTGCAGTTGGTCATCTCGCTGGGTGGCGGGCTGGACAACGAACGATTTCACTCACTTGCTGGGGATCCGATCGTCGTTCGCTATGCGCCGCAACTGGAGCTTGTGCAGCGTGCGGCCGCAGTCATCACGCATGCGGGGTTGAACACCACGCTCGAATCTCTCGCTCAAGGTGTGCCGCTCGTCTGCATCCCGATGGGCAACGATCAGCCCGGAGTGGCAGCGCGCGTGGTGGCGCGCGGAGCCGGTGTCGCCATTCCGCGCCACAAGCTCACGGCGAATCGACTACGCTCTGCGGTGCGCACGGTGCTCGAAGACGAAACCTATCGGCGTGCGGCGAGGAGCGTGCAGGCCGGCGTCCAAGCGGTGGATGGATTGGAGAAGGCCGCCGACATTATCGAAGAGGCGTTCAGGATGGGCAAATCGGCACCGCAAACTGCGATGGCAGCGAGCGCCGATCAGGCGCGCAGCCAGTAAGGCTTGGGCAGTACGGCGTTCAGATCTGCAAACTCCTGGTCGGTTAGCCGGAATGCCGCAGCGCTGATGTTCTCCTCTACGTGTTTCACAGAACTGGTTCCCGGAATCACGAGCATCACCGATGCTCGGCGCAGGAGCCACGCCAGCGAAACGACAGCCGTCGAAGTGCCGCGCGCCGTGGCGATCTTCTCAACCACTTCGTTGGCCTTGCGTCCCTGCGCGATCGGTCCCCACGGCATAAAGGCGATTCCGTTGGCCTGACAATAATCGACTACATAGTCCCATTCGCGGTCAGAGAAGCTGTAGCGGTTCTGTACCGAGACGATGGGCACGATCTTCTGCGCACGCTGAATGTGTTCGAGCGTCACGTTGGAGAGTCCGACATGCCGCACCTTGCCCTGCTCGCGCAGGCGGGCGATTGCCTCCACAGACGCATCAAACGATGTCGCCGGATCGGGCACATGCAGCTGATAAACATCAATACGCTCGAGCCGCAGCCGCCTCAGGCTGGCTTCAATCGCCTGTGCAATGTGTGTCGGGCTGGCGTTGTGTTGCCAGACGCCTGCGCCGTGCCGCGTCCAACCCACCTTGGTCGTGATCACCAGCCCGGCAGGGTAGGGGGCAAGCGCTTCGGCAATCAGTTCTTCTGAAACTTCGGGACCGTAGGAGTCAGCCGTATCGATTAAGTTGACCCCGAGCTCAACGGCCCGGCGCAGCGTAGCCATCGCGGCGTCGCGATCTGCCGGAGGTCCCCAGATGCCCGGGCCGGTAATGCGCATTGCGCCATAGCCCATGCGATGCACGGTAAGATCGCCCAGGTTGACGGTTCCAGCTTGCGCTGCGGGCAAAGTTGCAGTATCGGCAGGCATCAGTGTTTCTCTCCTCTCGCCTTTGGATGGAGTTTCAGCAGATTATGGTGCGAGTGCAATCTTTGCATGCGGGACGTAGCTGGCAGATGGGGTCCCGCCCATGCTCCATGTGAGAAACATGAACAGGACCGCACTTTTGCAGAACCCGGCGGGCTCGCCGGTTACACCGTCACTTCCCAACCTTTTTCGTACTCGCGGCCCCAGTATTTCATGGCTTCCGGGTCATTGAGGATGTGCGCGTTTTCGGTGTTGAGATGCAGCCTGCGGCCCACAAACCAGGCGATGTTGGAAATCAGCAACATGGTCACGCTCACATTGGCCACTGGGATGGGAGAATGCAACTCTTCCTGCCCGCGGATGGCGGCGATGAAGTTGGCGAAGTGCGCGTCCGTCATCGAATCCTGACCGACCGTGTCGGCGCTCTTGGTCTCCGTGCCGGTGCGGAACTGGTCAATCTGCTTTCCCTTCCAGTCGAAGACGTCGTACCCATCGCGGTCGATCACCACTGTGCCCTTGGTGCCGAAGATCGCGGACCCGCGGTCGCGGCCGTACACCTTCATGCCCTGGCAGCTGCGGCCTTCCCAGGAGATGGTCTTGTCCGGGTAGCCAAAATCAGTGATGAGCGTGTCGTAGAACTGCCAGTCATCCTTGTATTGATAGCGCCCTCCCGTGGCGGACACGGTCTCAGGAATCTCGGCCTGCAGAGCCCACCGGCAGATGTCCACCTCGTGCGTGCCGTTGTTCAGCGTCTCGCCCGTGCCGTAGCGGCGCAGCCAGTGCCAGTTATATGGGTGGACGTTATCCACGTATTCGCTGCGTGGGGCAGGCCCCTGCCACAGATCCCAGTCCAGCGTCGCGGGAACAGGCGCCGGCTTGCCGGTGCCCATCGTGCCGCGGGTGTTCGCGTACCACGCGCGGGCAAGATACGGCGTGCCGATGTATCCATCGTGAATCTGCTGGATCATCTTGATCGTGTAAGCAGAAGACCGCTGCTGATCGCCCACCTGCACGTGCTTCCCGTACTTCTTCTGTGCGGCGACAAGAAGCTCGCCTTCGCGGCAGTTCTGGCTCGAGGGCTTTTCGACATACACATGCTTGCCGGCCTTGAGGCCGAGAACCGCAAGCGGCGTGTGCCAGTGGTCGGGTGTCGCAATGGTGACCGCATCCACTTCTTTGGAGGCCAGCGCATTGCGAAAGTCCGTTTCCGCCTTGGGAGCGTAGCCAAGCGCCTGTTGCGCGTCTTCGGCGAACTTGTTGCGGATGTTGGTATCGACATCGCAGATGTAGGCCACACGGGCATCTTTGCTCAGGTTCTTGAGCGCGGAAAGATGCGCATGGCCGCGGCCGTTAAGACCGCACACTGCAAAGTTGACGCGGTCGTTTGCGCCGACGATCTGCGCGTAACTTTTGGCCGTGGATGAGAGCGCCGTGCCCGCAACTCCGGCGGCAAGGCCATTGACAAAGGTGCGCCGTGAAATCATTTCCGTCTCCAGTCTGCTTTCGTTGCCGCATGAAATTATATCGCCGCCCCTGCGATTACCGCCCAATGCGTCTGGAAAAGCGCCGGATTGGCGCAGAATTTCCTCTCCTTCAATCCGCAACCAAGTGGAATGATTCCACGGCGGGTTATTGCATACAGGGCCGCCGCACGTGGCGCGAAAATGCCTGAGGAGGCTGTAAACTTGCGCGATAAGCGGGCGTCTACCAGAGTGATGGCAGCCGGAACAGCGGTTAAGCCGATAACGGCGGAAGCGGCGGAAGAAATTACCGCACAGGAGTTTGCGCGCGTTGTCGAAACGCATCGGCCGCAGATCTTCCGGTTTCTTTTGGCATCGACGCGCGATATCGATCTGGCGGAAACACTGACCCAGGAATGCTTTCTGAAAGCCCATAGGAACTGGGCGCATTTCCGTGGCGATTCAAGCGCGATGACCTGGCTGATGCGGATCGCCATCAACCTGCAGAAGGACCACTGGCGTAACCGCCGGCTGCAGTTCTGGCGGCATACGCAGAGCAACGGGGTGGATCTGGACGAGGCAAGCGAGTGGCTGCCGAGCGGAGAACGTACAGCCGAGCAGCAGATTCTGGCGCGCGAGCAGGTTGCGACAGTCTGGAAGGCGGTTCGGGGATTGAGCGAGCGGCAGCGGACGGTTTTCCTGCTGCGCTACGTGGAAGATCAGGAGTTGAGCGATATCGCTCTCTCCACGGGATTGAGCGAAGGCACGGTAAAGGCGCATCTTTCTAGGGCTTTGCAGAAGGTGCGTACGGAATTGGGGGGCAAACGATGAGTTCACATGAGGAGATAAAGGCGGGGAATCGGGCAGCAGATCCCGATTGGGCTGGGGATTCGGTTTTGGAGCAGGCCCTCGGCAACTTCCGGCAGAGTGTGCATGCCTGGAGTGATGCTGCTTATAGCCGGCCGCGCACAGCAATGCAGATCGTGACTGGCCGTGGCTGGCGGTTTGCGGTGGGTTGGGCGCTGGGCTGTGTGCTGATTTCGGGCAGTTTGGCGGGCGGTCTCTACGAGCGCCATCATCTGCGGGCGCTTGCCCAGGTAAAGGCCGAGCAGGAAGCAAAACAGCGGCAGTTGGCGATACAGCCGCGCACAGGAAGCGGCGACGAGGACTTGTTGGCTGCCGTGGACACGGATATCTCGCGGACTGTTCCGGCCGCAATGGAGCCGTTGGCCCAGTTGATGGAAAGCAGTGAGGATCAATAACTAGAGCAGATTTAAAGGTCGAGGTATTCGGGAGGAGAAAGAGATGAAACACGTTCTTACAAGACGATTTGGATTTGCGTTGGCAGGCGCATTGATCGCGTTGATTGCTGGGGGATTGGCAGCAGCTCAGGGACCGGGCGGACCAGGGATGGGCCCCGGCTTTGGCGAGCATCGGCCTCCTATGGAACGGGCTTTCCGGTTTGACGGCACACGGGGGCAGTTCTGGAACAATCCGAAGATTGTGGAGCGCCTCAAGCTGACCGACGATCAGCGCAAGGCGATGGATGGAATTCTGCAGCAGCATCGGATGACGTTGATTGATCTGCGCGCCAACGTAGAGAAGGCGGAGTTGCAGATGGAGCCATTGATGCGTGCCGATGACCCCAATGAAAATGCGATTCTGGCGCAAATCGATAAGATCGCCCAGGCACGCGCCGAACTGGAAAAAGCAAATGCCCGCTTTTTGCTGGCGCTTCGCGGCAAACTGACTCCGGACCAGTGGAAGCAGGTGCAGCAGTTCCGTGAGGACCGCGGTCCGGGCCGGCCCGATTGGGGACGAGATGGCGAAGGGCCAGGCAGGGGCTTCCATCGTCAAGGACCTCCTCCGCCTTCCGACGGCCAGCCTGGCGCGCCGGGGCAAGCTCCTGGGTCAGGTTCAGGGCAGGGTTCAGGTCCGGGAGAGCTATAGGTTTTTTTGAGCAGAGAGCAATGCGGTCTCGCGAGAGATCGGTGGCGGTTTGGGGTTAACCCAAACCGCCGATTTTTTTGTGCCGTTTCCGGAACGGTAAGCCGCGCATAGAGCGGCGAGTTGTTGCAAGGCGGAACAACGCTGCGAATCAGGATGAGACAGCCTTTGCGTGGGCCGGCGACAACCACTGAACCAAACCGCGACAACCTGCAGCGGAGTGCGACAGATTGAATTCGGGAGCTTCCGAAAAATATGACTAAAGTTATTTTCCCCATCACCGATGAAGGGAGTGGATGCAGAAAGGCCCGTAGGTCAGCAGCCCCGGATGCGATCCGCGAGGCGGAGGGCATTGAAGCGAAGCATCCGCAAAGGAGTGGAGTTCCATGGCCCTCGGTGTTTTGAATAATCTGTCCGCTATTTACGCTGAGAACAACCTGAATAATACAAACAATAACCTGCAGGTGGTTCTGCAGCAGCTGTCTTCCGGTTCACGTATCAACTCAGGCGCTGATGACGCTGCGGGGCTTTCGCTGGTCAACGGTCTGGCGGCCAACTCGGCGGCGCTCACCCAGTCGGAGACCAACTCGACCGAGGGCGTCGGCCTGCTTCAGGTGGCAGACGGTGCGCTGGCGCAGGTAACAAGCTTGCTGAATCGCGCCATTACCCTTGCGACCGAAGCCTCCAACGGAACGCTGAACAGCTCGCAGGAAGCGGCAGCCAATCAGGAATATCAGTCGATTCTTTCGGAGATCAACAACATCGGTTCGACAACGACCTATAACCAGAACCAGGTGTTTACCGGCTCGCAGGCGGGCCTTTCGATCTACACAGGTGACTCGTCCTCGCGAGGCGCTTCGATCGACAACATCTTTTTCGCCAAGCTGACTTCATCGAGCGTCGGAGATGCAGGCGGCACCGTGCAGCAGAGCGACGTAGGAAAATTTGTCGACCTCTCGAAAGATACGGCCGGCTCGCTGACCACGGCAGCTCAGCAGACCGACGCAATTGCCGGAAGCCTGATCTTCACGATCACCAATCCCGATGGCACCACCAGCACCCTCACCACAACCGCTACGACGGTGGGCGCTTTGATCTCGGAGATCAATAAGGATGGCATTCCGGGTGTAACCGCCAGCTTTACAACGGCCGCTGCCGTGGGCGACGGCGCTGTAGCCGGTGGCGATACAGGCATTCTGCTCACCAATACCAACGCCGGTGTCGCGATCTCGATGTCCGTCGCTGCAGTAGGTCCGCCGGCGACTGTGGCATTCGCAGATTCGACGACCACTATCGCGCCCGCCGCGCTGTTTTCGAGTACTGCCGCAACCACGACCATCAATTACGTGACCGCAACCGGCGGTGACCAGACGGCCGATCTCGCCAACACCAATCTCCTTACCGCGGGTAACGCGCAGAATGCCGAATCGGTGCTGAATCTGGCCATCAGTTATGTTGCGGCACAGGATGGATACATCGGCGCACAGATCAATACGCTGAGCGCGATCAGTCAGGTGATGAGCACGCAGCAGGATAACGTGGTCTCTGCACAAAACGCGGTCCAGGCGACCGACTATGCCTCAGCCACATCGAACATGTCAAAGTTCGAAATCCTCAGCCAGACCGGCATTGCAGCGCTCGCGCAGGCCAACAGCGTGCAGCAAGAAGTCACGAAGCTCCTGCAATAGCGTTTCGTGATTCGAAGCAGACTTCAAGGCAGCCCAGGGACGGGCCGGCGGCACAGACATCCTGTGCCGCCTTCTTTTTGTCCCCCAAAGTGCGTTGTTTCAGGGTAATTATGTGCTTCCAGCTCGATAAGCCCAGCATTCAAGCATTTGGCACTCGATCAACCTTACTCGCAACGCAGAAGAAGAATGCAGAGCATTGCCCAATAGGAACGGGAAAGTCTCCGCCGGGGACAATCTCGGGAGATTGACGAATCCTTCTCCAGCGGAGAAAATAGGAGAGTTGCATCTCCCGCCAAAGTGGGCCTGTGGCGCAGCTGGGAGCGCGCTTCCATGGCATGGAAGAGGTCGTCGGTTCGATCCCGACCAGGTCCACCATAGAATCAATAACTTACGGATTTGCATACCGGCTGGTTGGTAGCATTTGGTAGCAAATCTTGAAAACCTTCCTCTCGAGATGCGCTGTTTTGCGCACTCAGCTCTGATTTAATTCCCTTCCCGACATTCGCCGCCGGATTCCCTTGCTCCTGTCTCCGAATCGACATTCCACGAGACCTGTTCTTCGGCCTCGTGGCGCTGTCGGCTTTCAGTTCCCGGTGGAAGGAGTCGACGGTAGCGCGTACGCCTTCGGGGATCTCCTGCATGTAGACGTCAGTTGTTGTGGCCGTGCGTGAGTGCCGCAGCAGCCCCTGGACGTCCTTGACCGTGCCCATCTTCTGAGCCAGCGTAGCCGTGGTTCTCCGGATCACCTGAAACGTGAGCTTCGGAAGCCCAAGTTCCCGCTCAAGTTTGCCGAGCACTCGATGCCGGAAGTTCGAAGCATCGAGAAACCCTCCGCTCTGGCTTGCGAAGATGAACGCCTCCGGTGACGGATCCGGACAATCGAGTTTCCACTCAGTGAGTTCTTCGGACAACTGCCTAGCAGGCTGCTGAAAAATGGATAAGCCCGGATGGCCGGAATCGAACCGGCCTACGACTCGCTAATGCGAATGGGCCGCCAGGGGTCCGGGCAAATGTAGGATACGGCGCGGGGGGGGA
>Ga0070741_10002176_pt1 | contig 54348 bp, 45 predicted proteins | sample Coa_R1_4_FD_66440 | JGI IMG/M metagenome (GOLD analysis project Ga0070741, IMG submission 66440) | Surface soil microbial communities from Centralia Pennsylvania, which are recovering from an underground coalmine fire - Coalmine... | ecosystem: Environmental > Terrestrial > Soil > Unclassified ... | reverse complement strand
CTATGCTATAATCCGTTTTCGCCTGCTTCGTTTCGAGGCAATGACGTGATCCCCTCTGACGGAGGCGTTCCGATCACGAATCAGCAAATTTCGATTACTTGAACGCGAGGTCTCACTATGTCTGGCCACTCTAAATGGGCCACAATCAAACATAAAAAAGGCGCGCTGGACGCCAAGCGCGGAAAGATTTTTACGCGCCTCATTAAGGAAATCAGCATTGCCGCCAAAAATGGAGGCGATCCCGATACCAATCCACGTCTGCGCACCGCGATTGCGGCGGCCAAAGCCGAGAACATGCCGGCGGATAATATCAAGCGTGCTATTCAGCGTGGTACCGGCGAACTGCCAGGCGTAAATTACGAAGAGTTCACGCTTGAGGGCTACGGTCCAGGCGGAGTTGCTATTCTGCTCGACATTAATACCGATAACCGCAATCGAACAGTGAGCGAGATTCGCCACGCGTTTGGGAAGAATGGCGGCAACATGGCGTCAGCCGGCGCCGTAGCGTACATGTTCCACAAGAAGGGCGACATCATGGTGTCGAAGTCGGCAGCCTCGGCGGACGATCTGATGAACCTGATTATTGAAGCAGGCGGCGAAGAGGAACCGATTGACGACGGCGAGAATTGGGAAATTCTGACGTCGCCTTCTGCTTATGAAGGCATGCTCGAAGCGTTAAAGAAGGCTGGCATCGAGCCCGCTTCATCGAGCGTCAGCATGATTCCCGACACTTACATCAAGCTCGAAGGGCAGCAAGCATCAACAATGATTCGCCTGCTCGAAGCTCTTGAAGACCATGACGATGTGCAAAACGTGCATGCGAACTTCGACATCGACCAGAAGCTGCTGGAAGAAGTTGCGACGTAATCCAATCACAATGACGGGCGGGAACGCCCGTCACCTTCGATTTCGAACTTAATCCAGGACGCTCTTTGTAGAGCTGTTCTTGCCCCGAGACCCACCCATTGCGCCAATTCCGCTTACCCCTACTCACGCGAACTCTCGATACGTCAATAAATCTTTAACAAACGAAAGTTAAAGCTGGCCCTCTATGCACCCTTGCGGTAAGTGCGCCATCAAAGATTACGCATGGCCTCTTTCATCACCCGTTCGTCGCGCTCTGATTCTACTTTCCCAGGTGTGCGTTTGGCATCAGCGCCAACAACTCCGGCGTCGACGCGGGAACCCTGGGCCAAGCGCCTGATCACCACTGCAGCGCGTCGACTAAAAAACAACTCGTTGCTGTTTACTGCGGCGGTGCGTGGATTTCGTGCCCTGCAAAGGCTCGGAATTACGGTCACGCCCAATCATTACTACTGGCCTGTTCCCGACGTCGGGGAACTGGAAAAACGAGACTGGCCGATTTATCCCGAACCGCCGGGTTGCAATTTCGGGATGCGGGATCAGGTTTCCCTACTTAAAGAGTTTGCGTCTGCCTATATACCTGAGCTCGCCTGGACTGCAACGCCGAAACCAGGCTCCTACCACTATCACAACGGATATTTCGAATGCGGAGATGCCGAAATCGCATATTGCATGGTCCGCCACTGGAAACCGCGCAGGATTATTGAAATTGGCTCAGGATACAGCACGCGGGTGATGACGCAAGCCTTGCGCGTGAATCTGAAACGCGACGGAGTCGCAGGTGAGCTCATCACGGTTGATCCATATCCGGAACGTTTGCCAAAGGACGGGCTCGGGGATGGAGTAACAGTTGTGCCCGAGCGGGTGCAGTATCTGGATCTCTCGTTGTTTGAACTTCTCGGCCCAGACGACATTCTGTTCATCGATTCCAGTCACGTCGTTGCTGTGGGAAGCGACGTGGTGCGCGAGTACTTGCAAATTTTACCGCGACTCAATCCGGGCGTTCTCGTCCACGTGCACGATATTTTTTTGCCGTCGGATTATCCGCGTGACGCGGTACTCGAGAACTTGTGGTTCTGGTCGGAACAATATTTATTGCAGGCGTTTCTGGCGTTCAATCCTGAATTCGAAGTGCTATGGGCTGCCAGCGCTATGCAGCTCTCGCACGCTGAACTTCTTGAAAGGTCCCTGCCAAACTGGAGGAACAGCTACACGAGCATGCCTGCAGCTCAGCGCCGCTTTGTTCCTACCGCTGACGGAAATCGCGTGTGGCCGTCAAGTTTCTGGATGCGGCGCGTAATGAAATAGCGCAAACTTATCGCGGAGCTCGCGAAACTGTTTACGCGGCGCGAATACCTCAATCTGTCAAGATGTCATCGCGGTAAAATCCCGTTAAAATTTCAACACTCGTGTGCATAATGTTGTGGAAATGACTGCAAGTACCAACTTAAGAGCTTTGTTAAGAGAAATTTATACAAGTTGCACATACTTGAGTGCGTTGACCGAAAGTTTATTCCGCGATGCGAACCTCGGCAAAACAGCGATTAGACAAATTGCTGCTGGAGCGAGGACTCGCCTCATCCCGTGAACGGGCGCAAGCGTTGATTCTCGCCGGAAAGGTTCTGGTGAATGGTCAAAAGGTCGAAAAATCGGGAGCCGGAGTGGATCCATCCGCCGACATCCGGCTGCTCGGCGAAGACCTGAAATACGTAAGCCGTGGCGGCCTAAAGCTGGAGCGCGCACTCCATCATTGGAACATTGATGTTCGAGAGCGTGTGTGTGTCGATGTAGGGGCATCGACTGGAGGGTTCACGGATTGCCTGCTGCAACATGGCGCGGCCCGCGTGATCGCGATCGATACGGGCCAGGGGCAGATTGCATTCAAATTGCGGCAGGAGCCGCGGGTTCGTCTGCTGGAAAAAACAAATGCGCGATATTTGACACGCGAGCGACTCGGCGAAACTGCCGACTTTATTGCATTGGACGTTTCGTTCATTTCGGCCACACAGGTACTACCTCCAGTGGTTTCTGCCGCATTTCCAGAAAACGAACGCGATCGGGCGGGCAGACAATTTGTGGTGTTGGTGAAACCTCAATTCGAAGTTGGACGCGAGCTGGTGGGCAAAGGCGGCATTGTTCGTGATGCTGAGGCCCAGAAGCAAGCAATCGAGAAAGTTAAGCGCACCGTGCAGGAGTTAGATCCCGCGTCTACGGAGGTGATCGAATCACCCATTCTTGGGGCGGAGGGCAACCGCGAGTTCCTGCTGTACGCGAAATTCTGAAACTTGATCAGCCCTACTCTCACCCACTGTCATTCCGAGAACCTTTAGGTTCGAGGAACCTACCGTGTTTCTGGCAAGAGCAGGTTTTTCACCGCTGAAGCGGTTCGGAATATCAGAGTAAGAGTTGAAGGTCGCGAAAAAATCGAGTTTCGCTTTGGCTGGGTGACTTCCTTGCCGATTCGGTACAATCTCTTTTCACATGCATAAAGGAGCCGCTTCCTCCAAAGCAGTCGGGATCGTTTCTAAACCGAATAAGCCGGAAATCGCCCAGATCGTGCCCCGACTGACGCGCTGGCTGAAGGAGCATGACTACAGCTTCATAGTTGATCCTGAGACCGCTCCTCACCTGACGAACGCTGAAATGGTCTCCCGCACGGACATGGCCACGCGAAAACTTGATTTCGTGATCGTGCTCGGTGGCGACGGCACTTTACTTTCGGCGGCGCGCGCCGTGGCGCGGGCAGGAATTCCGGTCGTGGGAGTGAATTTAGGCGCTCTGGGATTTTTGACCGAAGTCCCGCTCGACGAACTCTATCCGACACTTGAGACCATTGACCGAGGATCCTGTAGGATCGATCAGCGCTCGATGGTGCATTGCCAGGTCGCACGAGGCGGCGAGAACGTCGCAAGTTATGACGCGCTGAATGACGTGGTGGTTGGGAAAGGCACCATAGCGCGTTTAAATCATTGTGATGTTTTCATCGACAAAGTTTTCGTCTCGCGCTATCAAGCGGACAGCCTGATCGTTTCTACGCCAACAGGATCAACCGCATACTCGCTAGCTGCAGGTGGGCCGATCCTGATGCCGGATGTACAAAGCTTTGTGATTACGCCGGTTTCGGCACATTCGCTTACCCACCGCCCACTCGTTGTACGCGATACGTCGTATATAGAAATCGTGGTTATGACCGGGAGCGATGAGGCCTACCTGAGCATCGACGGACAGGCGGGTATGCCGATATTCGATGGTGATCGTATCTGCTGCCGCAAATCGGAGTATCAGGTTAAGCTGCTGCACACAAAGGGGACATTTTTTGAAGTGCTCAGCAGCAAGTTGAAATGGGGACAGCGGTAAGAAGCAGCTTTTGGGTAGGCTTTGGGCCCTTACGCTTGGGCTTCAGCTCTTGAGGTTCACTTCATTGCGGAGCAGGTCGGAGATCGTCTCTCGGCGGCGAATTAACTTGGCTGATTTTCCATTCACCAATAATTCGGCTGGTCGTGGCCGCGAATTGTAATTCGACGCGAGCGACATTCCGTAAGCGCCCGCATCCAGAATTGCGACGAGATCTCCCTGTTCTACATAAGGCAGGCGGCGATCACGAGCGAAAAAATCTCCTGATTCGCAGACTGGGCCGACAACATCGACAATTTCCTGCTCAGCATTATTTCGCTCCACTGGAACAATCTGATGCTCGGCCTGATAAAGCGATGGGCGAATCAGATCGTTCATTGCGGCATCGACCACGACGAATTTTTTGTCGCCGTTCTGCTTGCGGTACAGAACGCGCGTCAGAAGCACGCCGGCTGGGCCGATAATCGAACGGCCAGGTTCGAGCAAAATCGTGAGGTCCAAATCGCGCAGGGGTTGCATGACCGCATTCGCGTATTGCGCAACCGTGCTCTCGAACTCCTGAGGCCCTTTGTAATTAATGCCAAGGCCGCCACCTGCATCGACATATTCGATCGAGTGACCGTCCTTACGTAATTCCTTCACTAATTGCGCTACTCGCTCCATCGCGGCCCGGAAAGGCTTAAAATCCGTGATCTGCGACCCGATGTGGACGCTCACCCCGGCAACGTGCAGGTGTTCTGAATAGGCGGCCCGGGCGTATAGCTCACGAGCTTCGCCAATCGGGACACCGAATTTATGCTTCTGCAAGCCGGTTGAAATGTAGGGATGAGTATCTGCAGGAACGTCGGGGTTTACGCGAAAAGCAATGCGGGCCATGCGTTTGAGCTTTGCAGCGCATGCGGCGACAACTTCCAATTCGGCAGCGCTTTCGAGATTGAAAAGCAGAATACCTTCTCGAATACCCGCCTCGATTTCCGCCGCTGTTTTTCCTACTCCCGAAAAGACGACCTTCTTTGCTGCACGTTTGTCGTTGTGCCGCACCCGCTCAAGTTCACCGCGTGAAACAACATCAAAGCCACAGCCCAGTTTTGATAACAAGTGAAGAATGCTGAGGTTTGAATTGGCCTTGACCGAATAGCAAATGGAATGCGGTACGCCCGTAAACGCTTGGGTGAATGCCGCCACACGATCTCGGATTGTTTTGGTCGAATAAACGTAGAGAGGCGTCCCGCACTTCTCTGCAAGGCTCGAGAGAACAACTTGCTCGCACTGAAGAACGGATTTGCGAGATCTCGCGGAAATGTAAGTAAAGCCGGGAGGGCGCTCGAGGTTTTCGTTCACGTGCGGGCTGGCGTGCTCCCTTTCACTTTGATTGCGACCACGGTCTGGTCATCGAAGGCTTCGACGCCGGCTGCATGCTCGGTGGCAGCCTTGAAGATCGATTTCACCATCGAATCCGGCGATTGAGAAGAACACTCCGCAATTATCTTCTCTACGCGAGTACGGCCGAACAATTCGCCCGCTCGATTCGTGGCGTCAAGAATTCCGTCGCTGAAAAATACAAACACATCCTCGGGTTCAGCCTGGAAGGTGAATTCGTCGTAGTCAGCGTCTTCAAATAGGCCCAACGGCAGACCCGTTGCTTCCATCATCTCGACTTTGCCTTGGCGGCAATAAACCGGGCGTGGAAGGCCGGAATTCGACACTTGAAGAGTACGAGCTTCTTCGTCCCACACGCAATAAATCAGCGAAACGAACTGGCCGTCGATACGGCGTTCGGCGAGCGAGTAGTTGACTGCGGCAAGCATCTCTGCCGGCGACGGTTCCATCGCCGCATGAGAACGAAGAATTCCGCTAACCAAAGCGGCGTAGATCGCGGCCGGCGCGCCTTTTCCGCTTACATCTCCAATCACAAGACCGAGGCGCGACTGCGAGTAGGTTAGAAAGTCATAGAGATCGCCGCCGATCGTTCTGGCGGGTACGAACTTCGCAGCGATCTCCAGATTGCGCAGTTTGGGGCGCGACTGAGGCAGCAACCGGACCTGCAGCTCTCGCGCCATCACGAGATCCCTCTCTAACCGGCTCTCCTGACGGGCAATCTGCTCATACAGCCGCGCGTTTTCGATTGCAATCGCGATTTGCGCGGCGAGGGTCGTCATGGTGCGCTGATGGTCTTCAGTAAAAAAATTACGTTTTGTGTGCTCAAGGTCGAGCACGCCGATGATGTTTTCCTGGTAGATCAATGGCACAACTAATTCGGAACGGGTTTCGGGGTTTGTCTCAATGTAGCGCGGATCCTTCTTAACATCTCCGACCAGAATCGCCTGCCTCTGCACCACAGCTGCGCCAACAATTCCCTTCCCGACTGGAATGTCATGTTTGAGGTGAATATTTTCCTGAAAGCGCAACGAAAAACGATGCTGAAGCTTTTCGCCAGAAGAATCGAGCAGCAGGATGCTGAACATCTGGAAGTCGATCAGCTTACTCAGCAGTTCGCCAACCCGTTTCAAGAGTTCATCGAGGTTCAAAATCGACGTCAGTTCGCGCGCGATTTCATTTAGCAGCAGGAGCGTTTTCGCCTGCCGCGTCATGCGCGTGTAGAGACGCGCGTTCTCGATGCCCACGGCCATCCGAGACGCGATCAGAGTAAGCAGGCGCTTATGTTCCTCTGTGAAGTGTCCGGATTGGGTTGACTCGATGTCGAGGACGCCAATGACGCGATTTTTAATGATCAGCGGAACAGCGAGTTCTGAACGAACATTGGGGACTGCGGAAATATAACGCGAATCGTTGGCAACGTCATCGACCAGCACGGCCTCGCCCCGCTGGGCGGCAATGCCAGTCACCCCTTCGCCGACTTTCACGCGAATACGTTCTGCCGTTTCGCGAGCATGTCCCACGCTGAAACGGAAATATAGTTCCTGGCTCTTTTCATTCAGCAGCAGAATGCCGAAGATTTCGTAGTCGATGACCTTGCGCACGAGTTCCGCGACCCGTCGCAGGGTGGTGTCGAGGTCAAGCGTGGTATTGACCACGTCTGCCACTTCGAGCAGCAAAGGCTCGATTCGAGATTGTGCTTCAACTTGAACGGCTGCCATTTCCACTAAGTTAATGATAGCAGCCAGAGCTGGTGCGATCTGCCGGTTCGCAAGCTGCAAATGCCAGGAAGTGTGTGGATTAATAGCACTTACCCGGTGCCGTTGGAAGCAATCGGTAACACGCAAATATCGGGCAGATTTCGGTATTGTTCAGCGAAATCGAGCCCGTAACCGACGACAAATTCATCGGGAATAGCAAAGCCGGTATAGTCGACGTCCACAGGCAACTGGCGACGCGAAGGCTTATCTAAAAGAACGGCCACGCGAAAAGACTTGGGTTTGTGCCCGAGAAGCAAACGCTTGAGAAAAGTCAGAGTCAGCCCAGTGTCGAGAATGTCTTCTACCAGAACAACATTCTTTCCACGCAGGGATTGGTCGACGTCTTTGGTGAGCCGCACCTCGCCGGTTGAGTCCCAAGCGCGGCGCAACTCGTCGCTTGGATCCGGTCGATTTCCGTAACTCGAGACGGCGATGAATTCAAAGGTCGCATCGACCTCGACCTGGCGCACCAGATCACTCAGGAAAATTGCTGCGCCCTTCAGAACGCCGACGAAAATGACCGGTTCGCCTTTAGCGTCCGCCGTGATCTGTTTGCCCATGGCTGCTACTCGGTCCGCAATCTGCTCTCGCGAAAGTAGGACTTTCAGATCGTCCATGGGATAGACATCTTACGACAGCTCCTAAGAGCTACGTAAAGCAATCTTTCACCGTAAGCATTCAGCCACATACTTGCCTGCGTTGAACTAGCTCGCGCAGCACGACTAGAATGTTCATTCATATTTCCAAGGCACGCATATGAAACTCAATGGACTCAAACTTACCTGGCTTGGCCACGCGACATTTCGTATTCAGACTCCAAAAGGCAAAACACTTTTGATCGATCCGTGGGTGATGGGAAACCCTGCATGTCCTGCGAATGAAAAGGATATGAGGGCGGTTGATGTGATGCTCTGCACGCACGGACACGGCGACCACATCGGAGATGCGGTTGAGATCGCGAAGAAATATAACCCGAAGGTTGTAGGAATTCCAGAACTCTGTGGCTGGCTCAGCAAAAAAGGAGTGAAGAACCTCGCTGAGATGAATAAAGGCGGCACGCAGCAAGTGGAAGACGTGAAGGTCACGATGGTCCACGCAGACCACTCGTGTGGAATTCAGGATGGAGATCAGTTGGTCTACGGCGGCGAGGCATGCGGGTATGTGCTTGAATTCGAAAACGGGGTGAAAATTTACCACGCCGGCGACACAAATGTTTTTGGAGATATGGCGATCATTCGCGAATTGTATTCGCCCGATATCGCCCTGCTGCCGATTGGAGATCACTACACGATGGGCCCACGCGAAGCGGCTTACGCATGTAATCTGCTGAAGCCGAATACTGTCATCCCCATGCACTTTGCGACTTTCCCTGTCTTGACAGGCCGGCCAAGCGATTTGAGCAAACTGGTGCACGGGGTGAAAGTAGTCGAGATGAAGCCGGGCGACACAATTTCGTAGCTTCGGGTCGTTTCTCAAAACCAGAGACATTCACACGTTCACAATTAAGAAGGAACTGATGCCGAAAACTCCTGAGAAACCACGTTGGCGGATGCACGGGATTACCGCCGAGCCGGTAGAAGACTACTTATATTCGCTATTGCCGCCGCGCGACGAAGTTCTCGCAGAAATGGAAGATGAGGCGGCCAAGCGCAATATTCCGATTGTGGGACCTGCGGTTGGGAGAATTCTTCATCAGCTTGCCCTGGTTTCAGGCGCGAGGAATATTTTTGAAATGGGATCGGCGATCGGCTACTCCACCATCTGGTGGGCACGCTCGCTCGGCGAGGGTGGGCGCGTTTTCTATACTGACGGGGATCGAAAGAATGCTGACGAAGCGCGAGGCTATTTTGAGCGTGCTGGAGTAGCGAACCGTATCACGATCAAAGTTGGCGATGCGCTGGAGCTGCTCTCAGAACAGACTCAGCAATTCGACATAATTTTTTGCGATGTAGATAAGGAAGACTATCCCCGCGCTTTTCGCATGGCACTCCCGCGATTGCGCAAAGGCGGATTGTTCGTTGCCGACAATGTGTTGTGGAGCGGGAGAGTTGCCGAGCAAACGTCTGCGGAAGCCTCTACGAAGTCGATCCAGGAGTTCAACCGGCTTCTTTATTCTTCGCCCGATCTGTTCACAACAATTTTGCCTATACGCGATGGCCTTTCCGTGACAGCAAAGCTCTAGCGGTTTCCAACTGTGGCATTTCTTGCCTAGTTGCATCCAACTGGGGAATTGCATTCACCCGTTCAGGAGCACGTATGAAAGTGGGATTTATTGGGTTGGGAAATATGGGCCAGCCGATGGCAGCGAATCTGCTGAAAGCGGGCCATGAGCTCACGGTTTACAACCGGACAGCCGCAAAAGCACAGTCACTCGTAGATCAAGGTGCGCGTCTGGCGAAGACTCCTGCGGATGCATGTAAGGGTGATGCGGTTTTCACGATGCTGGCAGACGATGGCGCTCTTGAGAAAGTTGCGTTTGGCGAATCGGGTGTTTTAAGCAGTTTGAACAAGGGCGCGATCCACATCTCGGCGAGCACAATCAGCGTTGGTCTTTCTGAAAAACTGACCGGCGAGCACACAAGGTATGGTCAGCAATTCGTATCGGCTCCTGTTTTTGGACGACCGGAAGCCGCGGCTGCAGCGAAGCTGTTTGTGGTTGCGGCTGGACAGGGCGCTGCTATCGACAAATGCGCGCCACTGTTTGAAGTGATCGGACAGAAGACCTTCCATTTCGGAGAAAACCCACGAAGTGCCAATCTGGTAAAGCTCAGCGGAAATTTTCTCATTGCATCGACGATTGAGAGTCTCAGCGAGGCGATGGCGCTCGTCGCAAAAGGCGGACTCGATCAGCGCGAGTATTTGGATTTTCTCACCTCGACGCTTTTTGCCGCGCCTGTTTACAAGACTTACGGCGGACTGATCGTCGAGAAGAAATATCAACCCGCGGGATTCGTCGCGCCACTCGGATTGAAGGACGTTCGGCTGGCACTCGCGGCTGGCGAAGAGTTGCGCGTACCGCTGCCACTCGCCAGCTTGATACGCGACCGCTTTCTTAGATTGCTGGCAGAAGGCGGCGAGGAACTTGATTGGTCGGCGATCTCGCGATTCGCCGCCAAGGATGCAGGATTGAGAGGCTAATGCCTGATTTCCGCCGATCCGTAAGGCCATCTCTCCGCCGAGATCACCAAGCATGCCAAGAAAAGCTGACAGCAGTTTGCTGGCGGGTGTCCCCTCAGTTCTTCTCTTCGTCTCTTCGTCTTTTCCTCTCTGCTCTCGGCGTCCTCGGCGGTGAATCTTTGCTGCACCAAAACTGAACCTCTCGGTCTATACTTTCGTACTCTGCTTTGTTGTCCACTCCACGAAGAGGAACGGCCCGATGAAGCTTGCTCGCCGAAGCGTGTTCTTATACGTGCTCGCAGTTGTCCTGATTTGTACAGCAGCAATCAGTCAGGAAAAATCTAACCCGAGCGACGGCACTCCCGCATATCGCAATCCACAATTGGCAATTCAGGACCGGGTTCGAGACCTCCTCTCGCGAATGACGCTCGAAGAGAAAGTTAGCCAGATCGCACCCAGTCGCGGACAGGCTGTTCACGTAATCGATCCGACAGGGACCTTCACGGACGAGAGCGCGTCGGCAACTTTAAGCCGATGGTGGGATCCGGACCTCGAGTTCCCACCGAAACGCGCGGCGATATTGCGCAATGGGCTGCAACGATATCAGTCGGAGAAGACTCGCCTGGGCATACCGCAATTGTTTATGGGCGAGGCGCTGCACGGATTTATGGAGTACGGCAGCACCAGCTTTCCGCAAGCGATTGGGCTCGCCAGCACATGGGACCCGGCTCTGGTGAAGCAGGTATTCACCGCAGCGGGCGAAGAGGCCGGAGCAGCCGGTGTGGGCCAGGTGTTTAGTCCGGTGCTCGATATCGCCCGCGACCCGCGATGGGGACGCACGGAAGAGACCTACGGCGAGGATCCTTATCTGGTATCGCGAATGGCGGTCGCTGCGGTGACGGGATTACAGGGCGACCGGTTTTTCATCGGGCGCGATCACGTGATGGCAACCATGAAACACTTCGCCGTCCATGGGCAGCCGGAGGGTGGAACGAATACGGCGCCGGGAAATTATTCCGAGCGAGTGATCCGGGAAAATTTTCTGGTTCCGTTTGAAGCTGCTGTGAAAGAAGCTCACGTCGGCAGCGTAATGGCTTCGTATAACGAGATCGATGGTATTCCGTCGCATATCAACCATTGGCTGCTTGATAAAGTGCTACGGCAAGAGTGGGGCTTTAATGGATTCGTGACCTCCGATGGGAACGGCTTGCAAATGCTGATCGAGACTCATCATGTGGCGGCGACGAAGGCCGATGCGGCGCGATTGGCGCTTGCGGCGGGAGTTGATTACGACCTTTCGGATGGATCGGTTTATCGCACTCTCGTCGAGCAGGTGCGGCAAGGAGTTGTTCCGGAAGCTGAGCTGGATCGTGCAGTCACGCGGATTCTGGCCGCGAAGTTTCGCCTGGGTTTGTTCGACAACACGTATGTCGATCCGGATGCAGCCGAACGGATCACCAACAGTCCGGAACATCGCAAAATTGCTCTGAAGGCCGCGCAGGAAACAGTGGTCCTGCTGAAGAACGATAAGAACCTTCTCCCACTCGATCTTAATAAGCTGAAGACGATCGCTGTGATCGGACCCGATGCAGATCAGCTCCATCTCGGCGGGTACAGCAGAAACCCGCTTCACGGCGTGACCATCCTGCAAGGAATTCAAGACCGAGTTGGTTCTAAGGCAAAGGTGGTTTATGCCGAAGGCTGCCGGTTTACGAACAAGCACCAGGACTGGCACGGATGGTTCGATGACAATGTCGAACTGATTGATCCGGCAACGCAGCAGGACAAAATCAAAGAGGCAGTTGCGACGGCGAAGAGCGCTGACGTTGCAATTCTGGTGGTCGGCGAAAACGAGAGCACAAATCGCGAGGCTTGGTCGGAACAGCACCGTGGTGATCGCGATTCGCTCGATCTGCTCGGAGCACAAAGCCAGTTGGTCAGAGAGGTAGTTGAAACAGGAACGCCAACTGTCGTGCTGCTTATCAATGGCCGGCCACTTTCGATCAACTACATCGCACAGCACGTTCCCGCGATCCTCGAAGGTTGGTATCTGGGTGAAGAAGGCGGCACGGCGGCCGCAGAAGTGTTGTTTGGCGATGTAAATCCCGGCGGCAAGCTGCCGATCACTTTTCCGCATTCAGTCGGCGACCTGCCGGACTTCTACAATCACAAACCATCCGCTAACCGAAGCTACGCCTTCAGCACACGCCAGCCACTATTCTCATTCGGCTATGGGCTGAGCTATACGACATTTAAGTTCGACAATCTGCACGTGGATCCTTCGAACATTCAAAGCGGCGGAACAGCGAAGGTCAGCGTGGATGTGAGCAACACCGGCAACCGCGAAGGCGATGAAGTTGCGGAGATGTATATTCATCAGCGGATCGCTTCGGTTACCCGACCGATCATGGCACTGAAAGGATTTCAGCGGATTTCGCTGAAGCCCGGCGAAAAACGCACCGTTGAATTCACCATCACTCCCGACGCGCTTTCGTTGCTCAATGTCGATATGCACAAGGTGGTTGAGCCGGGAGCTTTCGACATCATGGTTGGGCCGAGTTCCGTGCAGACAAAAACTGTCACGCTCAACGTCGTCGGTCCGGAGGGACAGACGGGACAATCCGTGATGTCTCAGCCGCCAGCGGGGTCGGAATCCGGAATGGTCAGCAACTTTGATGATCTGAAGGTGGCGGCAAATTATGGGGGATGGATAGTCAGCTCCGATCAAATGATGGGCGGAAAATCGAAGGCCGCAATGAAAGCGGTTGAAGGAGGCGCGGCAGGAACAAAAGGCGCGCTCGACGTCAGCGGTGAAATTATTCCAGGAGCGGACTTCACGTGGGCGGGCGTCATGTTTCATCCCGGAGATTCGCCTGAGGACGCGGTGAATCTTTCTACGAAAAAGACGATCTCATTCTGGGCGAAAGGCGATGGGAAAAATTATGCGGTTGCAGTAATGACCGAAAGCAACTCGGGTCAGATGCCCGGGATTCAGACCTTTGCCGCTGGAGCGGACTGGCAACATTACAGCTTCCCGCTCTCGGATTTTAAAACCGACGGGCACGACATGACCGGTGTGGCTTTCGTTGATTCTCAGACACCCGGGAACTTCGACTTCCAGATCGATCAAGTGGAGATCAGATAACGGAATGCCTTGCCCAGGGTGCGGCGGGCAAGGGTGCCCGCGACTTCATGATGAATATCGCTCTCGCCTTTAGAATGCTTGCGTGCGGATACTGATTTCGGCAGGCGAAGCTTCGGGTGAAATGTACGGGGCAGAGCTGATTAGGGCACTGCAAGGACGATTCGCGCGTTCGAACCGCCATGGCGCTAGTTCCGCAGTCGGGGATGCCCGCACCACACTCGATCCGGAGTTCTTTGGTATCGGCGGCGACAAGATGCGCGAAGCGGGCTGCGAGCTTGTCGTCGATGCCAAAGAGCTTTCTGTCGTCGGCATCACAGAAATTCTCAGCCACCTTCCTAAAATTTGGGGATTGTTTCACAAGCTCATCGCCGAAGCAGATAAGCGCAAACCAGATCTTGCCATTGTCATCGATTCGCCTGCATTCAATTGGCGAGTAGCGCGCGAGATGAAGAAACGCGGCATTCCAGTCGTTTATTACGTCTGTCCGCAGTTCTGGGCGTGGCGGCAGGGGCGAGTGCGATATCTGCGGAGGTACGTGGACAAAGCACTGGTTATCTTTCCATTTGAAGAGAAGTTCTATCGTGCTCGCGGCGTAGATGCGGAGTTCGTGGGACATCCTTTGGCGCAACTTCCCCGCCCTGCGGGATCTCGCAAAGAATATGCCGCGCAACATGGGTTGGATGTCGCGAAACAGTGGATCACGTTGATGCCGGGCAGCCGCCGAAAAGAAGTTTTCATGAATGTTGGCGCCATGGTAGATGCGACTTTGTTGCTCGGTAGCGGCTATGAATATCTGCTCCCGGTCGCTCCAACGCTTGACCGCGAATTCGTTCTGCGCGAAATATGCAGGGAGACTGGCGATGATAGAGAATGGGGTCGGGCTGAACTCCCGAGTATCCATCTGGTACCTGAAAGCCTTCCCGCCCTCGCGCACTCCCGTGCCGCAATTGTCGCCAGCGGAACAGCAACAGTTCAGACCGCGCTCATGGAAACGCCCTTTGTGATGGTCTATCGCGTGACTCCGCTCAGCTACTTACTTGGTAGATGGATGGTGAAGGTTCCGCATTTTGCCATGGTCAACCTAATCGCGGGAGAGGAAGTCGTGCCGGAGTTGGTGCAGCAGGATTTTACGGCACAAAGAGTCGTTTCAGAGCTTAGAAACATCATCCCAGAGGGCATGCCTCGGCAGAAAATGATGGACGGGCTGCGAAAGGTAAGAACCCGTTTGCGCTCAGAGAACCCGTCTATTTCGGCGTCAGAACGCGCCGCTGAGGCTATTTTTCAGCTGGTACATGCCGAGACTTCAACAAGATAGGAATGCGGAGTAAACCTTTCCGGCTGACTATTTAGAATAGCTAAACATGGCGTCGCACCACGAAGAAGAAGTTCTGGGCAAAGCGTACGACAGCCGGCTGATGAAGCGGCTGCTGCGCTATTTGCGTCCATATCGTTGGCAAGTTGCCTTAGCGCTTGTGGCGATTGTGCTGAAAGCTATTGCCGACGTGCTCGGGCCGTTCCTTACCATGGTCGCCATCGATCGCTACCTGGCGCCGGTGCACGAACAACCGACGTGGCTCACAGGCTGGTTAAGCCCGGAGCCGCTTACCGGTATCGCTGAAATCGCGGCTGTTTACGTAGGCCTGACCATCTTCGCTTTCCTTCTCGAATACCTGCAAACCTACTTCATGCAGTGGGCCGGGCAGATGGTGATGTTCGACCTGCGCAGCGAAATCTTCCGCCATCTTCAGCGGATGCACATTGGGTTCTACGATAAGAATCCTGTTGGCCGGCTGGTTACGCGCGTTACCACCGATGTAGATGCGCTAAACGATATGTTCACTTCGGGCGTGGTCTCGATATTCGAAGACATTTTCGTCCTCGCCGGGATTCTGGCCATCATGCTCTCTGTGAATTGGAAGCTGGCGCTGATCACGTTTTCCGTGCTTCCTTTCATCGCGTACGCGACCAAGATTTTTCGCGACCGGGTTCGCGATTCATACCGTCGAATTCGAGTTGCGATTGCGCGAATCAATGCACATATGCAAGAGAACGTCAGCGGCATGGTCGTGCTGCAGTTGTTCAATCGCGAGAAGAAGGCGTTCAAGACCTTCTCCGACGTGAATGCGCTGCATATGGAAGCCTACAAAGACGCCATTATGGCGCACGCGGTTTATTACCCCGTCGTCGAAATTTTGTCGTCGATTGCCACTGCGCTGGTGATTTGGTTCGGCGGCGGAGATGTGATTCGCAATTGGGCGGTCAGCGGACTCGCGGTAAGTTTTAGTCCAAAGACGTTGCTGGCGTTTCACGTAGTGCGAAACGTCACTACGTTGGGCGTGCTGGTTGCCTTCATGCAATATGCGCAACGATTCTTCCGTCCAATTCAGGACCTCAGCGAAAAATACAACATTTTGCAATCGGCAATGGCGGCCTCTGAACGCGTGTTCAAGCTGCTTGATACTCCTGCGGAAATTACCGAGGCATCGGTGACCAAAATGCCGCATGGCCCGGGCAGAATTGAGTTCGATCATGTATGGTTCGCGTATCGAACGATGCCCGTGGATGAGGAGAACGAACCTTCGAGCGCAGCTCGACAGGACCCTTCGAGTTCGCTGGGGGCAGGCCCGCGAGGGCGCCCGTCCCCACACGAGAAGACACAGTCCGAAGAATACGATTGGGTGCTGAGAGATGTCAGCTTCACCATAGAGCCGGGCGAAACTATCGCCATCGTTGGGCACACTGGCGCTGGGAAAACTACGATCATCTCCCTGTTACTGCGGTTCTATGACGTGCAGCGGGGAGCGATTCGAATTGATGGAGTGGATGTAAAAGAAATGCCGATTGCCGAGCTGAGAAAGAGATACGGCGTCGTGCTGCAGGATCCGTTCCTCTTTTCCGGCACCATTGAGGGAAATATTCGCCTCGGAACAAATTGGATCAGCGATGAGCAGGTGCGTGAGGCCGCCGAGGACGTAAACCTTTCCGATTTTATTCACGCTCTGCCGAACACGTATAAAGAAGAAGTACGTGAACGAGGAGCGACGCTCTCGACCGGGCAAAAGCAATTGATTTCATTTGCTCGCGCACTCGCTCATTCGCCGAAAATTCTGATCCTGGATGAGGCTACATCGAGCGTCGATACGGAAACCGAGTTCAAGGTTCGTGACGCGCTCGACAAAATGGTCGAAGGGCGAACATCGATCATCATCGCGCACCGGCTTTCGACTGTGCAGCGCGCAGACAAGATCATCGTCATGCACAAGGCGCATTTGCGCGAGATGGGCTCTCACCAGCAGTTGCTTGCGCAACGCGGGATTTATTACAAGCTCTACCAACTGCAATACAAGGACCAGGAAATTGTGACGCACGCCGGGCCACAAGTAACGGCCAACGCTGATGATTAACGATTTCTGCGCTCGGAATGTCTCCGAAAAAAGCTATGAGCAGATGCTGACCGTCGCCATCAGCGAAGCGCGCAATGGACTATCGGAAGGTGGCTTGCCTATTGGCGCCGCAATTTTTCGCCAAGACGGGAGCTTAGTTGGATCCGGCCACAATCGTCGGCTCCAGAATAACGACCCGTCATTACACGGCGAGACCGACGCATTCCGCAACGCAGGCCGGCGGCGCAGCTATCGCGACTTGATCATGGTCACAACGCTTGCTCCTTGCTGGTATTGCAGCGGCCTGATTCGGCAATTTGGATTTCAAACGGTAGTTGTCGGCGAGAGCCGAAATTTCCAGGGCGGGCTCGATTGGCTGCGCTCACTGGGGGTAAGAATTATCGATCTCGATTCCGAGGAGTGCGCAAGCATGATGGCGGAGTACATCCGGCGTCATCCAGACATTTGGAATGAAGACATCGGGGAAAACGAAGCCGACGTCTGAAAGACGGAAATTCCGCCCTTCATTGGCGTTCGAACGCAGCTTATGTTTCTATTCTTGTCCAGGCGATTGCAATAAACTTAGCAAAAGTTGCTTCTCTTCCGGTGTCAGGCCGGAATAGTGTCCAGAACTGAGTTGTTGCTTTCGCACATCAGGCGGCATTGCACGCAGTGATTCAACCACGTTGCGAACTGCCGGACGCATCTCCGATGAAGGTTTGAACGTCTTGAACTCAGCGAAGGTATAACTCACGGTTCCGTGTTTCGCCGGTGCCGGCACGGCGTCGCTGCTAGTTCTGTAATCCTGAGTGCTCACCCTGTAATCGGAAGTGTTTTCAGTCTTGGTTGAATTTGACGGCTTCGGTCGGGGAGTCTGGCCATAAGGTCTGCGATTTTGCGGAGCTCCGTTTTTTTGGCCATCGGAGCAATGATCCGTGTAGCGGTAATCGCATTCGCTTCTGGGAGAATCGTGATCGTAATAAAGGTCCCGATCAGGATACGAATATGGATACGGATAAGGATAGGAGTAAGCGTACGGACCCCACCAGGGCGAGCCGTAATAGTAAGGATAGTCCCATCCCCAATAGGGGCCGAAGCCAAAGCCGAAGTTCCACCCCCCGCCCCATCCAAAACGCGGGTAGCCCCAGGAACCGCCGCGCCAGCCGAATCCTCCGCGAAAACCGCCGAAACCCGGTCCTCGAAAGCCATTGAAACCGCCGCCGTGGAAGCTCCCAAAACCTCCGCCATGAGAACCCCCAAAGCTTCCGCCGTGAAATCCGCCAAAGCCGCCATGCCCACCGCCGCGTTGCGCCAGCGCACCTTGCGGGATTGCACACAGCGCCGCCGACACCGCCAATACAAGAAAAGCCCTCGGTAAAAATGTCTTCATGGAAGTTCTCTCTAACCAAACGTTAGATGCAGCAGAGCCGTGTTCTTGGATACCAGCTCACCACAGCAGATATCTTCAGGGCGCACGCTTACTCACAGGATCATTATGTTTAGCGTTTAAGCCTTGAAAGTGCCATTTTTGCAGCATGATAACCACACATTCCGTGGACTCCTCCTCCGGGCGGAGTGGATGCCGAGCAAATGTAAATATTCGGCGCTGACGTAGCATAGCGGCGCCAACTCGGCCGGAACAGGAATTGTCGTATATCGGTGACACCACCTGCAACATCTCCGCCGACAAGATTACTGTCCATTGCTTCAAGATCAATAGGGCGAAAAACACGGCGCGCCAAAACGCACTCGCGGAATCCAGGAGCAAAACGTTCGATCTGATTCTCGATCCTGGGAAGCATGTCGAAGGTTGACCCATTCGGAACATGACAATAAGCCCACGCTGTGTGCTTCCCTTCCGGCGCTCGCAACGGATCGAACAAGCTCGGCTGCGTGAGCAGAATGAAAGGCCGTTCGGCATGCTCTCCGTTTCGCGCGGCACTCTCCGAGGCGGCGATTTCATCGAAACTCCCGCCGAGGTGAACGGTAGCGGCGCGTCTGCAGTCCTGCGCTCGCCAAGGAATTGGCTCGCTCAGCGCGTAGTCCACTTTGAATGCCCCCGGGCTGTATCTGAAGCGACGCAGGATTCGCTTGTAACTCTCTCGCAATCGATCCCCGGCAATTTTCAATAACTGTCGCGGAGTGAGATTGCAAAGATATAGATCCGAATCCGGTAATTGATTCAACGATGCGATTTGCTTGGAAGTCTTCACCCTGCCGCCGAGTCTCCCAAAATATCCACAAAGTGCATTCGTAAGCGACTGCGCGCCGCCGCCGGCAATCGGCCATCCCACGGCATGTGCCGGGATAGCCATCAGCATTCCCATTGCACCGCTCAATGGCTCATTCAGGCTGAGAAATGAATGTGCGGCGAGACCGGCGAACAAGGCCCGGGTGCGCTCACTATTAAACCGATGCGCGATCGCGCTAGCCGGAAGAAAAGCTTTGAGGCCAAACTGCGCCAATAATAAAGGACGCCTCGGAATCGAAGGGACCGGACGCAAGACCTCGCGGGCGAATGCGGGCCAATCGTCGATAAATGGCTGAAGGAGGTCGCTCCATGCCTTTCCGTCTTCGTCTAGCGCACGTTCCGCGTCTTGAAGATTCCGTTCCAGGATAACCGCTGTGCCATCGTCAAAGGGATGTGCCAGCGGCGCGGGCGAGTGAATCCATTCGAGTCCGAAGTCGCTCAATGGAAGCGAAGAAAAAAAAGGCGAGCCGGCGCCCAGGGGATACACTGCGGATCCAAAATCGTGCCGAAATCCAGGCACGGTTAATTCCAGAGTACGAACCGCACCGCCCGGAACTTCTTCTGCTTCGAATACTTCAACGTCGAGGCCTGCCTGCGCAAGCACGATTGCAGCTGACAATCCATTCGGGCCGGAGCCGACGACAGAAGCATGAGCACTCATGTGAATTGATCTCAATAAAGGGACGTGTCACTCGCGCGGAGACACATTGGGCCACCCGGTTACTTGGATGCTGCCATCGGCTTCTCGCTCCAGCGTCGGCGCATATAGGCCGAGGAACTGGCGCCGCCACCACATTCCAGTCGAGCGCTTCTCGGCCATGCTGGTGAACCAGTACTGCCAGAGCACTGCGCGAACCTGCTTCGGCGGTTGTTGCGCGAATGGACTTCCGGCAAAAAGCGAGAGCACGTCTTTGTCATTCTGCAGCAATCGGAACTCGGTGTTGGGCACGATAGGATATTCACGCCACTGCCCGAGTGATGCGAACCAGAGATTCCAATCGAATCGCGGCTGGTATGGCGCGTAGATTCCTGGAGCCTGATTCAATGCTTGCGGCTTGTAGCGGAACGGATAGGCAGTCCAGTTCTGTCCGTCCGAGGAACCTTGAAATTCAATTTCGTAACGCCCGCGCGTCATGACTGCGAATAAGCCATACTGATTTGCAATTCGAACGGGCTCGAGCGCAGCTACCGGAGAAGTCGGCAGCGGCGCGCCGCGGGCGAACATCCAGACAAGTTCGGCTGCAGTGACGTAGAAAATCCAAGTCAGCATTACCGCGCTGACCGCGAGCTTTATCGCACTCCAGTGCTTGAGTACGTTGGTCAGCCAGTTGTCACGACTCTCTTCTTCTTGTATTGGTAACTGCTTGTCCAAAGACCTCAGGGGCCATTTTTTTGACCATAAACTGCCGATGAAGCGGTCATCAATCAGCAGTATGCCCATCGCGAGAACGATGTAATTCAGGAATGCATAATTCGCCGTGAGGATAACCATGATTTGCCACGGCGTGACAATGAAGAACAAAATGAGGCGCCAGCGCCGCGGAAGAAAAAGCATCCAGACCAGGCCGAGTTCCATGATGAGAGTAAGCGCTACCGCAGTGGCATGAACGCCGTGCGGCAGATGCTGCACATACCAGCCGATCCAGGTAGGCAATGGTCCATTCTGATAGTACTGATCCATGGCGGTAAAGTTTCGCCACTCAGGATCTCCGCTCAGTAGTTTGACCGCACCCGACTCGAAGTAAATGCGAAACCACTCCCACTGCAGCAGAAACAGGCTGGCACGCGATGGCGGACTCGCCCGGCCGAGTCTTGGACGAATTCCTGGCGGCGCGAAGAACAGAGAAATGAACCCGGCCTCGAGCAACATCCCATCCGATTGATAGCTCGAGAAATCCTGGGCCGCGCTAATAACGGACAGGAAACAGATGAAACACACGAAGAGCGTGAGGCGCGGCCAGAGATTAAGGAAGACAAGAACCGAGCAGATGAGACCTACCCAGCAAATAGCCATCAGCATGGCCGAACTGCTCGAAAACCACAGCAGCGTAGGCGCATACCATAGGCGTTCCAAATGACCGAGCGATTGCGCAACCTGGTGAAGGTAGCTTCCGGCGGGCAGAATTCCGGTAGGGCCGATCAGCCCGCGAATCTGGAAGAGGAGAGAGAAAAACGCAGAGAAATAAATTAGGCCGAGAGCCCGAAGGAATAGCCAGCGAGGGATGAGGCGGTCCGACGCCCCCTGACGCGAGTCAAACAACCACCCGATCACGGGCAGTGACTTCCCTGGCATGGAAGTCAATTATAGGAGTGGCAGAATGGCGCTTGGTGTTATTTAAGGAACCCTCGGGTTCGTTTTGCAAAAAAAAACGATTATGCCGGCTGAGATCAGCGGCATTCTTCTTTACGACCGCCTAGCGACGCATATGAGAGAAACAACAACATTGTCATTTTTAGATCGAAAGGCGAAGGGTAGGGCAGCAGTGACTTAGAGGGTAACGTCGGCGGCTGTGGGATTTTGACTCCTGGCAAAGCTATTCGCTGCGCAGCAACGTACAACATAAATGCACGATGCATACGGCGCTCGTACATTGTCTCAGCTCTGGAATACCGGTCTGATCCAGCGTCCGCTGCCACTCGCGCCGCAACCTTCCTAGCCTCTGCTTCGCGTTTTTCAATTCGCGGGAGGAGAAGTTTTTTTCTCTCAAGTAGTGCAGAGGCCCAATTGATCGCCTTTATGAGTTCATTAGCTCGAGAAGTAATGCCATCTGTGTTTCTGGGTTCCTGCAATTCAGATTTTACTGTTCGTGTGTTCGTACCAGGACCACCGTCTATCTTTCCTGTTTCGCTTTGTCCTAATTCAGGACTTTTGTCCGAAGCTTTGAACGCCTGCTGAGTTTCATGAATTAGTGTTTCCGTTCCCTCCAGACCACCCAAGGTTATGCATGTAGCTGTGAATTCACTCGTAAGCCCGAAGCACCCTGCCAAGATGGCCAGGGTGGTCTTGCTGAGTTTTCCTGTTTGCTGAACCTCCGACTCAACATCTCGGAATGTCTGCGCAAATGATATAAGCCTAGAGAAGATGCTGATAGCTTAATACGACATTCCTCCCACTCCCAGCGAACAGAAGGTTCAAGCTTTTCGCCAGCCACCGTCCTAACAAGGATGTCCGTAAATCGAGAAACAATACGTTCCACGTCATTGATCTTTTCCATCTCCACCCGCAAGCTCTCCGATTCGTATTTGAGAGCAATGGTCTCGGCACGTCGAACTCTTTGGCGTCGCCACCAGTTCTCAACAAAATCGAAGAAGATTTCCGCTATCGGCGCTGGCTGGAATATCTGAAAAATTTGCCTCTAAACCGAATGAAGTCATCCGTGCTCTCACCCGCCTCTTCTACGACTACATCTTTCGCGTAGAGCGCTTCTGTAACCGCATTGCGTTTTACTTTCTGCTTTCCAGCCGCCGACTTTGGGCCTTTGGATCTGGCGCCATTTCGGCGACTGGCTTCGGTTTGTTTCGGAGAATTAGCCCGCTTTAGCAACCTCTAAGAATCAGCGCTGTTCAGTAGGTCTGTCTCTCTTCCATCTCGCGAGGGCCGCCTTGCGGGCAATTTCGCGGCGCTGTTCCGCTGTAAGCTTCTGTTTACGAGCAGTACCCCCAAGATGACCGAGATGTACGGCGTGTGGATCCTTGTTTTTTTTCTTTGGCATCGATATGACAGCACCTTAGCTCGGCTTCTCCATCAAATCAACTATGTTCTTGACAATGCTTAGCGCTATGCATGTACTTATCGCTAAGCATGCACGGAGGATACATGCGGAGAACCAGGCAATACACGAGGGACGTTCGCCTTGCGAAGACCATCTGGCGTGAGATCAGCAAACCACTGATTCGTGGCCTTAGGTCGATATTGAGGGCCTACAAATTGTCGGTGGCATCCGGCGATTTACTTCTGCTTGAGGGAAGGTGGTATGTGACGCATGCCGGTCTGCTCAGGCTCGCCAAACGCCAACATTGCGGAGGAATTGACGTTCAACCGGTCAACCCTTTCTGCAACGAGGCTACTTCCCGTTACGCCTTTAGCGCAACTGTCTATGCGTCTCCTGAGGGCAAAGGGTTTGTCGGTTACGGGGACGCCGACCCGTCGAACTTGTCTCCTTTAGTTCGTGGCGCCGAAATGCGGATTGCCGAAACTCGCGCGGTCAATCGAGCGTTAGGAAAGGCCCACGGTATTGGCATCTGCTCGGTGGAGGAGGTTGGATCGTTCGCTGCTCGCCCGGGTGCCGCTGCTGAAGCCAAGAACCTTCCACAACATGCAACCAAGAACGGCAACGGACACTCAAACATCGGCGGCCCAAAAGTACGCGATCGGCTTTGCCAGCTGATCCGACAACATCAACTCGATGCCACCCTCGTGAACCCTACGCAACTGACTTTTGCGGTGTAAAGACGCTTCGGGAAGCCTCGCGAGCAAGTCGAGAACTTCGTCGCTCACCTAGCTGACTGGGCGGAGAAGAACCGCAATGCCTTGCTTTGCCAGTTAAACAGCTATTTGCGCACAAATAACGATGGCGCATGAAATGCTATCTGGCAGGTCTCAATCAAGCGAATAGCTCTAATGAGGACGGCTTTACTGATGGCCTATTCCTGGTCCGAATCGAACGCTTGCAATATCGCTGGCATAGATCGAAGCCGCATTATCTGATTCTATTTAGCGTCCTTGAGCCTAAATCGCTCGCCGGTAATCGTTTTAGTGCCCGCTTGGACTGCACACAACGTGCCTTGTGGCGGCTGAATTGGTTTCTGCGTGAGTTCGGCTACGACGTGGAGTTGCTCAGCCGCTTTGTGCGAGGTGCGGGCAGGGGAGTATTGGCGACAGGAGAAGTTAGTCTCGTTCGACGCCTTTCTGGAGAGGCGGTTCCCAGAGTCGAGGAGAAAGGCGTACTACCTGATGTCCATTCACGAGCACTTACCGCCAGAGGCAAAGCAAGGTCTGAAGCACGTGGGATGGACGAAGGGGGTGGAGCTCGCTAAATTAGCGAGGAGCAGGGAGGGTCAGGATTTCGATTGTGCAACCTGGTTGCACAAAGCGCAGACGTTGCCCAAGGAGGCTTTTCGGCGCGAAGTTGAGAAGGAACTGACCGGAAAGGATTCTGAGCCTTGGGAACTGATCTACTTCAAGGTCTACAAGAGCCAAATTCCAGTTCTCGAGCAAGCTATTGAAACAGCCGCGCTGATGCTAGGAAGCGACAGTCGCGCGGGTATTGCTTGGAAATGATTTGTGCAGACTTCGTAGCCGGTGCAAATCTGGACGGCGCGAAACCTGAAGTGCTTTTGAAAGCGCTCTGCAATTTCTTGCGCTTTCTGCCCGCGGACCAGATGCAATTCTTCCGCAGCGCGGTACTCGAACAGGATTATGAAACAATCTCTTAAAAAAAAGCGCTCCCCCCGCCTGGCGAAACAGGATTATGACAAACTGCGAGCGCAGGTACTTCACCGAGATAATTGGCATTGTCAGCTTTGCGGATCTATGGTGATGCTAGAAGTGCATCACCAACAGTTTCGGAGCCATTCAGGCCAAGACGAATCGCAAAACCTTATCACTCTGTGTAACACCTGCCACCAATTAACGCACAGAGCCCATCGACTACACTGGTAACGGCTGCGCAGATTCGAATCACAGTTCGTAACGCAGGAACATTCGTTCGCGACGCCAATCAGGCTTTCCGTCTGCGTTCACATCGCAAACGGCGACGGAATCTACTCCGTAATCAACTATGGAATGAGTCGCTGGAGCGTAAAAGTTTGGATTAGCGTGACATTTCCAGTAATCCTGGACAACTCACGACCCCACGTATCCTTCTAAGAAGCTTGATCGCTGAGGTCAGCAACGAACACGGAGCACAGCAAGAACGTGCTAGTAAGAGCTAAACATCATCGGCGGCATCTGACAGTACACACTTTCTATCAGGTTCCTGAGCTGCTGGCAATTATCTGTCTCGTGGGCGCACTCTTCTCATTAGCAACGTCGTTCAAACTCGCGAACAACCGTCCAACTGTTTCGAGCCGAGTTTCAATGAACCCGTTAGACCATATATCCTTGGCTGCGTTTGGTGCTTTACGTTCCGGCTTTCACAGTCAGAACCCGATCCTTCTGGCATCGCCAGGCGGGTTGAACATTCAGGATGCAATCAATGCTCTTCCAGAATCCGGCGGAATTATTGAATTAAGCCCCGGTGTGTATACGCTAACAGCCTCGATTTCCATGAGGAGCAACGTAACAATAGAAGGTCCGCGTTCCGCAATTGTCTCGCCCGAAATGAATTTTGGAGCTTTCACGAACTCCGAAAGCATTTCTAATGTTACTTTCCATGGATTCACACTTAAAGCCTCGGGAATCGCGCTGGCCAATGTTGATCAAGTTAGTGTGGAAAGTATGGCTTTCCTGAACACGGAGTCAACCGCAGTTAACTTTATGGATCCGGTCACTCACATCAGCATACTTGATAATTATTGCGAAGCCCCCACAAGTTACTTTTGCTTTGCGATCGGATCATCTGCATCTCCCAATCCTCAGGATAGTGATTGGATTATCCGCGGCAATACCATGCAGGACTGTGCCGCGAATTGCATTTTAGTGCGCGGCGGCAAACATATCGTTATTGCTGAGAACATCGCTAGCGGCTGTGGAGACACATGTATAGAGGTTGGGACTGGGACTTCTCAGGCAGTTGTATCTGCAAATGTTGTAGATACTAGCGCGAGTACCACGGCTGTGCCGATAGTTGGAATCTCCACGCGCTCAAGTCAGCATAATGCGGTCGTAAGTAATTCTGTAAATGGAAATCCCGACGACACCAACGGTAATTGCTATTTGGCTTGGCATGGGAGTGAGACTGGTGAAAGTCAAGCAGAACGATACAATTTATATGTAGGCAATGTAGCCAGTAATTGCTTTATCGGGTTTAAGACGGCCAACGCAAATCACTTTACGGTGGGGGCCTTCGACTTTTCGAAGACCGGAACTGCGGCACGCCTAGATCGCTGGTCATTGGATCACGTCGAACTTCCCAGCCGCGGTGATGCCCGTGTCATAATGCCAACAGGAGCACATCTACACCCCGAAATGACTCCCCTCGATTTCTAGTATGTGTCTCACAGCAGAGACCAGATCTGACGCGACTAAATCGGATACAGCCTCACCTAATTTGCTATCTGATCTTTGTATCCATGCTGTTTTGCAACCAGCGCGCCTGCCGGCCTCAATGTCCGAAAAAGCGTCACCGACCAGCCAAGAACTTTGAAGATCCAACCCATGATCCTTTGCTGCGCGCAGAAGCATACCTGGTTTTGGTTTACGACAAGAACACCTCTTACATTTTGCATGGGGACAAAAATATATACCAGAAACTGTAACTCCGCTCTTCGCCAGTTTTTCCGTAAGGCGCTGATGAATTTCTTGCAAATGTTCCAGACGAATCTTACGAAGTGCTAAACCGCGCTGATTAGTGACAATAAATATTTTGAAACCCGCAGCGTACAAAGTCGAGATTGCACCAATTGCACCGGGTATGAAGCGAACGTTTTCCCATCGCGACACATACTGGCCCTCAGGTGCCTTCTCGATAATCACGCCGTCTCTGTCAAGAAACACAGCGACCATGTTTCCTTCCACATTAAGCAAGTGATTCACAGCTAGCTTGCGAATTTGTTAACGCACCAAATAACTGTTCTTCCACAATCTCGCAAAGAATGTGGCCGATCATAATATGCAGCTCCTGAATACGAGGGGTTCGATCGGATTCCACGCATATGCAATGGTCTACAATCCGTCTTAGTGGTCCACCTTCGACGCCTGTCATTGCTACGGTTATAAGCCCTTTTTGCTTCGCGACGGCGATTGCATTCAAGACGTTCTTCGACGCACCGCTGGTGGAAATTCCAATAGCAATGTCACCTGGAGAACCCATAGCTTCCAACTGCCGGGAGAAAACTGACTCGTAGCCATAGTCATTTCCAATTGCCGTCAAACTGGAAGTATTAGTGGTAAGTGCACAACCACGAAGCGCCGGGCGCTCACAACCAAAGCGGCCCACTAGTTCTGCCGCCAGGTGTTGAGCGTCAGCAGCACTTCCGCCGTTTCCGTAAAAAAAAACAGTTCCTCCATTACGGAGCGACTGCGTCATGCACGACCCCACTTCTCCAATGAGGGCCAGAGTCTCGGCATTTCCTAGAAGGGCCTGCTTGATCGCTAGGCTTTCCTGCACGCGCTCAGCGATCAATTGTTCAACGTCCACTGCGAGTCTCATAAGCCCTCCAAGTCTGCAATCCGTGATTGTCAAAAGCGAATTCTGTCGGAACCGCGCCTAGCTTTCGTACGGCAGCTGCAACCTTATGCTTTTTCTCAAAGGCACAGTAGAAGAGCATATATCCGCCCCCACCGGCCCCCGTCATCTTTCCTCCCATCGCTCCAGCTTTCCGGGCTTCTTCGTAAATGGAATCAATCGAGGGATTTGTAATTTTGGGTGAAAAGTGCTTCTTTGCCTCCCAAGCACTATGCAGGAGGTCGCCAAAGTCATCTAACCGGTGTTGTAGTAGCAGGTTCTTCATGTCCACTGCGAGCTGTTTTTGCTGCCGAAGAGCACTAACCGTCTGCTCTTGATTTTCCCGATATCGACGCGTCTGATCTTCAATAATGTGATCTGACCGGCGAGTTGATCCTGTAAAACAAAGGAGTAAGTTATGTTCGAGTTCGTTCACGATCTCTTGACCGATCCGCAATGGGTTCACAACAATTCGATCCTTAAAAAATTCGATAAAATTGAATCCTCCGAAAGTTGCCGCATATTGGTCTTGAAGACCACCTTGGATCCCCAGATCTTCGCGCTCTATCGTGTACGCCAGGTGCGCAACCTCATAGTCAGTAAAAGCGAAGTTCCTGAACTCCTTGACCAGGCCCACCAGCCCGACCATTAATGCCGACGACGATCCCAATCCAGACCCCGGTGGAGCATCGCTGTGCAGAAAAATGTCGAAACCGTGGGAGTTCTTCGCTCCCATTCGAATTATCGCCGCTTTGACCAAATCCAATTGACCATCGAAAGCTAAATCGCTATCGACGGTGTAGCTGAGTGACAGGCCCACATCAAGGGATTCGATATTGATTTGGTCGTCCTCCCGTGGACGGAGACTGCCCCATGCGAAATTGTTAATGGTGGCATTGAGAACACAGCCAACCTCTCTCTCTGGAAATGGAGGCACATCTGTGCCACCCCCGGCAAAACTAATCCTGAGCGGCGCCTTAGCTCGTATGATCATATTGAAACCTTCTCGGTAGTTCAGCTTGTGCCCTGTTGTAGTCAGCGGGAATTCCGATATCAATGAAATAACTTTCAGTGACAAACCCACGCAGACGACCATCAGTTAGGCAAGGAAAAATATCTCTTTCTATGGAGACAGCTTTGCCGGCAGGAATCAGCTCAAGGAAGCTCTTTTGAAGCAGATAGACTCCGCCATTAATCAAAGTCCTCGCCCTGACTTTTGGCTCACACTCGTGGGCAGCAGTTTTTTCTGTAAAACCTACAATCTCTTCCTTCGAGTTAAGCTCGACACTTCCGTATCTGTCGAAATAAGACATGGGGGTTACCGCAAGGGTGGCAAAGGCTGAATTGGAATGGTGCTGATAATACATTGCACGAAGATTCACGTCCAAAAAAGAATCGCCATTCATGGCAAAAAATGAGTCCGAGTCTACTAATCGTTCAGCATGTTTAAGTGCGCCGGCTGTCCCGAGGGGAATATCTTCAGATGAGTAATCAACTTCTAGTCCAAACTTATGCCCGTCGCCCAGCGACTCCCGCAGTTGTGCTCCCTTGTAACCAATACAGAGGATGACTCTCTTAATTCCACTTTCGTTTAGCCATAGCAGTAGATACTCAAGAAACGACTGACCTCCTACGGGGGCAAGCACCTTGGGGCCATCATCATAGCAAGTCCGTAGTCGCTTGCCGAAGCCACCGGCCAGCACGAGCGCAGGACAATTGCTCACCCACTTTGAATTACTTTGCATGACTTGTAGTTCGCTGAATTTCTAGAGCGAGCTCATGCCCATGATGCTACGTTGAGTTTTCGCCGCGTAAATGGGCATTTTGAACTGAATCAGAGTTCGCGAAAAACGAGCTCGTGGCTCGCAGATAAACCGGAAGAGCCATTCCGCCCCAATCCGTTGGATCCAATCCGGCGCCCGCCGCCGAGTAAAGGACAAAAAGTCAATTGTGCCGCCAAGAGCATATGCGCAGCGCACACCAAAGCTTTCCAAGACCCTTGCATTCTGACGAATCCAAAGCTCTTGCTTAATAGGACCAAAACAGACGCCTAAATGACGAGGAGCAAAATGCTTAATCTCTGAGAGGATATGCTCGGAACAAGAGGATTCGAAAGGTGATTGGGAAAGCGGTGGTCCAAATCCCGCGACTTGAAGACCTGGATAATCGTTTCTGAGTCGTCTGACTGCTCCGGCGTTCGAAGCCTCTGTCGAGCCAAGAAGAAATAGTTTTTCATCGCGCTGTCGACAGAATTTTGCCAAGTCGTGAATAAAATTGGCTCCTTTGAGCAACACAATTTTGCGACCGGGATAGAGTAATTTACAAATCCACTGCAGAACTTTTCCGTCGACAACATTTAGCGTACTCCGCACTAATTCGCGAAACTCGGGATTTTCGTGAGCCAAGACGAAAACCTCTGCATTTACCGGCGTAATCTGTAGAAATCTTCCATTGCCTTGAAATAGGGAGTCTGGTGACAGCGAAATTAGATTTAAAGCGCCACAGTTGAACGTCCACCTTTCTTCTGCGCAGGGTGCGCCAGGATCAGAAAGGGGCAGATCCCTTGACGTACGAACTTCAGTTGTTTGCAGCCAGCTCATGACTCTCCCCATATTTCAAGTATTTTTCGCGTGCCACAAGTGCCAAACAAGTTCCTATCACAAACCAGGGCAAAAGATAAGATATAAAACTAAATGGATAATATGATGTGTTCATGGTCACTACCATCGCCAATGGAGCCGCTTGGGCGACTAGAAAGACAGGTGTGCCGGAATAAGAGTTATTTTGAAGTGCACGATAAATCGCGAAGAAGAACATTAAGCTACTAATCAAAGCAGGAAAACCGAATCGGATTAAGATTATTCCGTATCCCCCTTCATAAACTTCTGCATCGAGTCCCTGTCCAAGAACATTTCGCCAATTCCAAAGCCCCTCTTTGTAAAGCCATACGAGGCCTTGAGTATGACCTTCCTGAGGATTGGTCCAGGATAGAAAAGCCAAACTGTCGGAATACAATTCGGACATGGGTGTCCACACCGCAAGCCCGAGAATAATCAGTGCTAAAGAGCCAAAAACCAACTTATATCGCCTACAACGCAACAGAACAAAAACTACACTGATGGCTACGAAGATCCAAGCGGACCTAGTGAAGGTTAAAAAAAGTGCGATCGCAGTCATTCCTGCCAGTATTTGATGTTTCCACCCGGAGGGAGCACAGAAGGCCAATAGCAATAATGGAAACGCAACGAGATGTCCAAAACCCACGGCGTCACAGACAGTACCAATTGCGCGGAATGGCGAGATAAACGCGAACTCATCTCTTCCACGAGCATTGCCAGGCAGTCCCTCCTCCGCCTCCTGACTGTCTTCTCCACTTAGTTGCTGCTGTAGAACGGAGTTGTCACCCGATTCGCCCTTGACATCGGCATTGTATTGGGCGACGTTCACGTGATCGCGCCAGAAGTTTAGATCCGGCAGCAGATAAACCACAATCCCGGCCAACGCTACAATGGATACAAAATACGCCATGTGCCGTACAAATCGTTTGGCAAAAGTAGGTTTCGCGAAAGCCACTCCGACGGCCACGACTAAAATTTGCAAGGGGAAGCTGAAAACGCGCAACGTCCAAAGATTTGCGAGCGCGCTTTGCCCCTGCAAAAGCACCGCCCCAAAATAACGTAGAAAACACCAACCAGTAAAGACGGCGAGAATCTTCAATGGGAACAGCCATTTTCCACCCCCGCACACCCGCATTTTCGGCAGAAAATGGAAAAACAACCAGAGCAGGAGAAACTCTTTAATAATCAGAAGACCTTGGCACGAACCTCGACTCACCCAACCAGATGTGTACATCCAGGCGAGCACAAAATTTTGAACATAGGCCCACGGGAAGATCACATACAGGCTCTTCTCTTTCAGCCAAAGGAAAAGGAGGATGCTCGCACTAAAGGCCAAAAAAATATAAATCACGGGCGCAAACTGTATGTATTAGATTGTGTTCACGGGTGCATGCATCTGCTCACTAGATGCGAAATGTTCGTGGGCGGACCTGCTGCAGACGCCATTAAACGATTGATGAACTACGCTTAAAAATTCTTGCGCGTATCTGTCCCATGAAAATGAGGAGGCGCATCGCAGGCCGCTAGCGATGAGCTTAGCGCGTAATCTTCGGTCTTCATGCGTTTCCTGAATAGCTTTAGCAATACTGTCCACGTTCTCTGGATCGCAATGCACCGCGCATCCTTGCGTGACCTCAAACTGCGCACCTCTATCTGATGTAACTACGGGACAGCGCGACGCCATCGCTTCAATAGCTGGGAACCCAAATCCCTCATAGATTGAAGGAAACACAAGAAGACTAGCCATTTGGTAAAGATTCACAAGATCATCGTCGGAAACATATCCGGTTAGGTGAACATGCTTTGTAAGATCGAGACGTCTGATTTCCGCGAACACCGGGTTGTAAAGCCACCCTTTGCGGCCCACTATTACCAACGCGGGATCAAACGAGCCTGCTGTTTTGAGCTTGCTAAAAGCCGCGAGTATCCGAGAAAGATTCTTTCGCGGCTCGAGAGTCCCCACGAAAAGAATGAACTCTCTCGGCACGCCTAACCGCTCCCTCACGCTCTCGAAAGCGGCAGAATCGTGGCGTCCCAGGAAAATGGACCTCAATCCAGGATAGATAACGTGAACTCTTTCCCGGGGCACATTCACGTACTTGATGAGATCATCGCGGGATGCTTCGCTGTCAGTTATAACGATCCGATTTGTACGCGCTGCATGCCCACCCACAACCTTGTAGTACCAGCGAGATTTGAACTTCATCGTGCCTGAATGCAACCAAGGCGTAGCGTCTGGAAGGGTCCATCCCATTGGACATGACAGTTTCCAAGGCGGAGGGAATGCGGGGAAATGTATGTAGTCAAGGTTCGCGGCTTTCACAGCGCCATCGAACCATGTGTGTTTCACTAACAGCTCATGCGACATTGGCGCCATAATCGCTTCACATCGTCCGATGTAGGCACAAAAATCCTTGTGGACCTCGCGGGAAAAGAAAAGCACATACTCATTTTTCAAGTCGTTCCGAAACAAACCATGAGTCATCTCGATGGCCAGAAGTTCGTTGCCTGTTGCGGGCCGCCAAATGGAAGTCAGGTCAATTCCGATACGCAAGCCGGGTCACTCTTTCCGCATTTACCGAATGCGAGTTTGCGGTAACCTGCTGATTCCCTGTGACCGCTTGACAAAATTGTCTTTGAAATTTCGTCACAGTAAATTCTTCTGTCACACGGCTCTTTTGTGCTGCTACATGCCGAGAGTTGTCAGCTAGCTGCACCCTTTGTAAGGTGTTAACTAAGGATTCCGGATCTCCGCGGCGGAAGAGCCATGCCGACGGAAGAACCTCCGCCATTCCATCGACATCAGATGCAACGATCGGCAAGCCATACCACATTGCTTCGAGCATCACGAGCGGTACCCCTTCGAACTTTGAGGGGATTACGACCAAATCGATGGCCGAGTAGAGAGAAGAAAGATCGTTTTGCCAAGGCAGTATAGAAAAACAATCTCCAAGTTTGAGATTACCGATCATCGTTCTCAACTTCTGCTCGTCCGGACCCTCGCCGACAATACAGAAACGAAAGCCGTTCAGTTGTCCTCTGTGTCGAGCAATGGCATCAACGAAGAAATCTTGGGCCTTTTGGCTGAAGGTAATCCGCCCGATCACAGCGACGACGTAGTCTCGCTCCGGTATGCCGAGTGCTCGCCGAGCATCTGCTCGCTTGACAGCCGAGTACTTGAAATCTATCCCATTCGGAACCACTTCAATCTGAGCTTTTGTGCCACGCTCGCGGAGCATGCGCTTCGCACTTTCGCTGATAGTGACGAATTTATCTGGAAGGCGATAGAGCTTTTTATCCAGAAAATCCCGGCAGTTTGTAACGAGGCTGAAACATGTATCCAGCCGGTGTGCCATTGGAATATAGCTGATCGTGCGAAGGCCGATTCGATTCGCCACGACCAGTCCGAGCCAACCCATTTCGATATTTCCCTGAATAACGACCACCACATCGGGTGCCAAGCTTTTCAACAAACGATGCAGGCGAGGCACTCGTAAGATTTGGACAACAGGACGTAAGGGCTTAAACCCCTCGGACTTTAGCGGCAACGGGCACAAGCGGATATGACCAATGTTTCTTATTCGGTGGAGCTCATGGGACAGGCGTTTATTGCCCTTGTGAAAAACGAAGCTGACATCAATGTCCGGCCTGCCGGCGAGAAAACCAACGGCAGCGACAGTCATAGCTTCATGACCGCCGTATTCGCGAGCGTCGGAATAAAAGAGAACTCTAATCACTCCCTCCCGTCTAGTCAGTTTGCCGATAGAGATTCGCAACAATAAATAGAAGTTTGTTGCTTCGTCATTTCGACACCGGCGTTGGCAGTTTTTCGGTACACCGCTACAACGGAATGACCAGGCGGCCTATTAATACTAGCGCGTAGAGTCCACTCCCAGGGCAGGGCAATAGAGCGGGTCACGGCACGAACTGCAAGATTCGAGTATGTAGCATCAAGGGTTCGATCCCGCCGACCTAGAATAGTGTTCACGAAGCTCTGAACACCTTGGGTGCAATAAGATGAGATATGCTGATCTGACAAGGGCTCGTGTACTATGTCGACGACCTCCAAGTTAAACATCTTGGCAATATTCCGTAATGCGGTGTCCGTCCACCTAGTAGCGTGGTGAGGGGGCATATTGAGGATCACATTGGCACGCCTGCCCATGAACGAATCCTCACTGGGAACAGAGTGGATCATTAATCCCCCAGGCTTTATGGAACTGACCGCCGCTGAAAGAAATCCATGTGTGTCGGGAATATGCTCGAGAACTTGAAAGGAACAAACAGCATCGTAGGCCGTCTCTTTCCTAGAGACATGCATCTCGATAGTTTCTGCCTGGACGTTTACGCCTTCACTGCGTGCCTCAGCAGCGGCATTCCCGTTTAGCTCCAGCCCCAGGTATCTGATCTGTGGCAGTTTCGCAGCAAAAGCGCCTGTTCCCGCCCCAATTTCGAGCAGCGACCGACATTCAGAGAGATAACGTGCAGCAATCTCAAACTCATTCTTTTCAGAAAGATAGTACCATTTGTGCTTTGCGAGTTGGGTGTAGAAGCTTGCGTCCCCTGCTGGACAAGGGTCGTAAAATCGAAGATCGCATCGCTGACACTTCCTCAGTGTCAAATGATCATTTGTCGTGACCACTTCGACGCCTAGCTGAGATCGATAAAGATGCTTTATTCTCTCAAATTCCAAAACCTCGAGGACCGCAGTACGCTGCGTCAGACACAAAGGACATTTCATAGCCGTAACCTATGTAGCGAGAACAGTGTAATTCGACGGGGACTTACGTCCAGAAGGTAGATTTTCCGCGAATGCGCCAGTCCAGTTAACAACACACCGAATCGGTGCATGCCACTTGCTCGGGAGCCGAAGAGCTATATTAAGGAATAATTGGGCCCAATCGCCTCCATCTTCCCGTATCTGCCAATTTGAGAATCCTGCACATCTCAATAGTTCTGAAAATCCATATTTAGTGAAGCGGAAAAAGTCGTGCGGTTCCTCATGTAATGGCCAGTACAGGGGGCCGGTAAGAATTAGTGCTCCGTGCGAACGAAGAACACGTCGACACTCTTGAATCATGAGCTCCGGCTTCCTGACATGTTCAATGATCTGAGTCGCGAAAACCACATCCACAGAGCCGTCTTTAACGGGAAGCTGTAAGGCATCGCCGACGAAATCCGGAGAAGAATCGATCGTCGTACAATCCATTCCAACGTAGGTTGCGCTCGGGAAGAGGTCTCGATACGGTTTGTGGCCACAGCCAATATCCAAAACAGTGACAGGCCCCTCGACTAATTGCCCTAGCGCGGTTGCCGCGGCCCACTCGATGTTAGGCCAGAGATACTTGTACACCAAGTAGTCGTTGCGCCACGGTTTTAAAATCCGCTTGTGCAGCCTACGCTTTTGCATTTCTGACAAGTTGCCGCATTTCCGGTTCGAGGCAATAGGCTGCTAAGACGATCACTGATGCGAGTGTACCGAACAGCCAGATGTTGTCCCCATACTTCGAACTAACATCTCTGAGAACGAATGCCAGTGATAGGGCCGCGATTACGGAGAACGCAAGGCTGGGGCGTCGCAAGATCTGTGTGATCAGTGGCCCAGTTAAATGTCTTCTGGCTTCAGACAGCGGAGACAACATCAGCCCAAGGCCCACCCATACCATAAATGCATAGCTCCACGCCAGACCTGTAGGGCCAATGCAATATAGGCACAGCAACGCAGCCAGGAACTCACACGTAGTCCAAATGCAGGACAGCTTTGCGTAGATGAAGCCACCGCAATGAACCAGAACCAATGGTCCTAGGGGAGTAGTGGCCAAACCCGGCAGCATGCGCAAAAATAATAAAGGAACCAAGGCTAAAGCGGGTGCCCATTTGCCGTGAAACAAACGAGTATTGACCGAAGGAAGGATCAACCAAACTGCACAAAGTACAGGCGCGGTCAGTGTCGCTAGAAGGCGTATCTGTTGCAGGTAGCTCGGCCACCGTGCTTCAAAGTCATTCTGCTGCGCAAATATCGGTAAAGAGACCCGAGCAGATATCTGTGCAAACGCTTGGGAGCTTATCTGGCATACCTGAAGCGCCCATGTGTAGTTACCGATCCACACTTTCCCAAAGAACGGCCCAACCAATAACAGTGGTAAGTTGTCTCTCACCACATTGGCTAGGCTGCCAAGCTGAATCCAGCTTCCTTCGTGAAGAAGATGGAAAGCTTCGTGAACTGTTCGAAATGAAAAACGCCATATTGCAGGGTAGTGAAAGATGCTAAGCGCACATAGCCTGAAACTTCGCGACAAGAGGAGCGCCCAGAAGAAAGCATAAACCCCAGAATGAAATGCAATTAAAAAAATTGCTGGCGCTCCCCTCTCGAGCAGCATGCTCGTGGATTCAATCCAGGCGATATGACCGTAATCCAGCCGGCGCTCGAGCCGCGCGGTCGGTAAGGTCACTAGCGGGTAAAAAATTAGAGCGCTACCAACGAACAAAACCGCGAAATGATAATCTGCCGCCAGCTGCGGTTTCCATCGCAACATTGGGCTTTGAAGCAAAGCGAACAAGAGCGTTATAAGACCAGCTCCGCATAGCATCAAACAAAGAATGGTTACCTCCTCCGCATCGGTTAACTCTCGTGACATCTTGATGATAGTAGTCTTGATGCCGCCGTCGAGTACCAGTGCGAGCATAGAGGCGAGGGCAAAGGCCGCCCCATAGGTTCCGAATTCACTGGGGGACAGTAGCCGCGAGTAAGCGATAAACGAAAGCCCGACCAGCAAATAGGAAAAGGTATTCGCCGCGAACAGCTTCAGCACTTTACTTTTCATTTTGAAGTTGAGAGCTCTGGTACGTACAAAATATTGAGCTCATACCTGGGTGGAACCGGCTCCATTGCCGTTAGCGATGTTCGGCGTTCCGCTTCGAAAGCCCGCTGTCCACTGCGCAGGTAAGCTTTGCAGGACTTCGATCACCAATTTCTTCCCGGGATGGTGTGCGTCGATGCTTCGCCATCGGCATTCAGCAAAAATCCAAATGACACTAAGAGCGAATGCCAAAAGAGCACCGAGAAAGACGATAGCAGTACGAGGAGGAAAAGACTTCCTTTCGGGTAAATCTGCCGGATCTAATATCTTGACGCTCGGAGTTTCCTTGGCTTCCTGCACCTTCGCCAACTCATATTCCTGGGTTAAGGTTTCAAAGACTGCCTCTTGAGTTTTCACATGCCGGTATAAATCTGCATAAGTCACTCCGAGAATCGGAAGCTCCCGGATCGGGGGATACAGGGCATTAGGCTCTTTAGTTTGAGATTGATTTGCCGTAGATTGGGTTAGTGTCGAGGGGCCACCCAATTTTAGAAGCTGCTTCTGTAGTTCATCGACTCGCGCCTGAACTTCTCGAACCCTCACATTCCCGTTGGCGTAAATTTGCCGAAGGCCTTCCAGTTCCGTTTGTGCGGCCGCCAACTGTCCGGTAAGGCTTGCGCCGCTTTCGATCATAGCCTTACTCTGCGCTTGCAAGTCTATAGTTGTGTTCTTGCTAGCAAACTCACTGAACTCTTTTTGTGCAATATCGAGGTCCTGTTGGACATCTTTAAGGCGCTCTTCTAGGAATTCACGCTCACGATGAGCCGAGGATGTGTTTAAGCTCGTGACCACTTGGTTCAGCTGCGTCACATACTCTTCACCAATGGCCTTCGCACGTTCGCGTAGATGGTCAGACACCGCGATAGTGAGAATTCCACTCTTGCGATCTTCGGAGATCGAAGTCCGTTTCGAGAGAAGCTTCCGAGTATCATCCCATCGGGCGATTCCGTAGGCCTTGCGCAAGTCTACTTTGTTGATAACCGCATCCTGTACTGTGCGGCTCTGAAGGATTCCAATGAAAAGCTCTCCACTAGTTTTTAAACCTAAAAGGTCAGCTCCTAAGCCGCCTATTGATCCCTCCGCTTTACTTGCCAATGTTGCGAGCATTCCCATTCCTGCAGCAGCCCCTTGATCTGGTGGCATCAAACGCACTGTCGATGTGTACTGGCTAGGAATAAGGACGGCGACTATAGCGGCGATTACTGTACCCAGCGCGATAATACGACCGATGAGGCGGCGATGCTCCCACAGCAACTTCGCGTGCTCAATTTTACGAGTGTTGGACTGAACAGGGTCAACCGCAATATCCCGTAAGTCGTCACGCGGAAATCCGAATTCTGCTTCCTCCTGCAGAGCCGATCTGTTACTTTCTCTTTGCGTCATATTGATCAGGAAATGCGATAATAACCAAAATCATTACGGAACTTAGACATTAAATCCCCCTCATAGCAAAAATCGACGTATGTAGAAGGATCGCGAGATCCATAAAAAAGTTGCGGTGACGGATATAGTACACATCGTATTCAATATTTTCATGGATCAAAAATGCACGATCGCCGCTCAACTGCCACAAACCGGTGAGACCCGGTTTTACCTCTAGACGATGACGATGCTGTTGCGTGTATTGCTCGACGATGAACGGCATCTCCGGACGCGGCCCCACTAAGGACATGCTGCCTTGCAGTACATTAAATAGTTGGGGTAATTCGTCGAGGCTCGTCCTGCGCAGGAATCTGCCAAGTCGAGTAATTCGCGGATCGCCCGATTGCCGCGGAGAATAGTCGTACTGGGTTGCAGTGACTTTCATGCTCCGAAACTTGTACATCTTAAAGGCTCTACCGTTCTGCCCAATTCTCTTCTGGCGAAAAAAAACTGGCCCCTCGGAATCAAGTTTGATCAAAAGAGCAGCAACTAGGAACAAAGGTGCTGCAAAAGCAATCAATGTAAAAGAACCGACGAAGTCGAACACACGTTTCGCGGCCTCGTAAGTGAAGCGGTGACTCGGCTTGCCAAACGAAGCAAGAAGGATGCCGTCTATGTCCCGATAGTCCAGCCAAGCATCGGACGACATTAAATGATTCGGCACAAACGAGATCCTTGCGTTGGCGGCCAATGCTTCTTCCACGGTTGCAATGAATCTCTCGCGACCAATCGAAGGAATGGCAATGATGACCAGATCTACCCCGTAAGTTATCAATAGGTCACGATTGATCGGACCCTCCAAAATCGGAGCGGGTCGGCGACGCTCGTAAGCCATTTCAAAAAGAGTGCCGCCTGCTTTGGCAGGATCATCGTCGACTATTGCGACAGGCACTAGTCCCAACTTAGGAGACGCCTTGAGTACAGAAAGCACCCGGCGCCCAGTACACCCCGCACCATAGATTAGTACGCGTTCATTTCCGTAACCGCGCGAATGGAGAGTATGTACTGCTAAATACAATATTGTCTTTTCTATGAACAAAAATGTTGGAACTAAACTGAGAGAAAGCAGTAGAAGAGTACGTGGGATTAAAATATTGGCAAATAAGCTAATGATCATAACAGCTACCAGTGCTTCTGCCGACACTCGCAAAACCTGCTCCGTCTCGCGCACCCGCAAAAGGCTGTTGCCTCTGCGGTACGCACCAACGCGATCTAACATCAGCACGATCACGGTCCCGAAAATTGCACCCGCCGCCCAGATTAGACTGACAGGAAAGCGAACGTGCCTCCCCATTCCCGCAAACACATACACGAAGTAACCCGTTCGTGTTGCGAGTGCAATGATCGCCAAATCAGCAAACATCTCGCATGCGATGATTAGCCGTCTGAAATTAGCAGCGGTCGTTTGCTTTGCGACGCCCGAGCCAACCAACCGTAAATCGAACGTCGGTGTTCCGTCAGGTTGCGTTCTATGGGTTTTGGGTAACTTAACTGAGGAGGACATTCTGACTCACTCTCACATTGATAACTAGCTGCATCGTTATACCCACTTCTTTACTCTCGAATCTGCAAACCCGGCCGCCATGTGAATTCGAGCCCAACGCTTGCATTATTCTTGCTACTGGAGCCGAGTAGCGGAAATCGCCATTGTTCATATTGAATAAATCCTTTCGCCGAAAAAGTCTTCGAAATATCGAGACTGGAAGCAACTGCGTAGTCAGAGGATCGCCCACCCTGAAGAAATTGGTGCGAAACTTCTTGCAGTCGATATCCGAACTGGAACTGGGAACGAGGACAGAACGAGTATGTGAGCCAGCTTTGCACTCCGCGGCCGGCACGCCCAATCCAACTTCCCATCAAGTTTCCGTCGTTTGTGTATCCGGAACGATAGCGGCGAATTCCGTAGTAGACGAAACCTGGTGCAAACTCACTCGTGAGTGGTTCATGAATGCCTTCGGCGCGGAACTGCAGGTTGTGCAGCTTTGGAAACTGCGGGACATACAAGCCGGGATTAACGGTCGCCCGCGTTGATCCGATAGGCGAGACTTCGTCGACCGTTAGCGCATCACCATAAATAGTCAACCAATCCCGGATCCCGGGCACACGATACTCAAAGTCCGCGTTGGTGGCCCGTTTGGCTGGATTATTACCAGTTGTTGTAGATGAATTTTGAGTGTGGACGTAAAAGGTTCGTACAAAGTTGTCGAACGTAAACGGAAGGCCCGGTCCCCCGAATTGAGCGGTAAATCCTATTCCCATTTCCAGGTTTGCTGTCGGCTTGAAACTAAGTTTGCCGCCGTCGAGAAAAGGTTGTGGAGAAATGCCCCCAGGGCCGAGCAACTGATTTCCATCTAACTCAAATTGATGGCCAGCCAATTGTCCCAGAAAATATTCGACCCGCACCGGACCCAATAAGTTTGATAAAAGCGGGACCTCATAAGGCGATACACTGTCGAGCTTTAACATCAGCACGGGCTCGGCGTTGTCACTCATCAAGAGAGAGCCCGATTCTCCAGGCCCCAACCATAGGCTCTGTTTCCCAAAAGACAGTTTTGTATTATGTAACGTGACTGAGACCGATCCCTCAAGCAAGTCGAGCCGATTTACTTCAGCCCTCCCGTCAGGAACGGGACTAGTGAAATCTGCATTTGCTATTGCCTGAAGTACAGTTGACCCGTCGGGCGCAATTGCCGGCGAATGCTGATACTCACCCCGAACATCGACCGCAAACGGTCCCGCTTCGGCGTGGGCAGTTATGCCGTCGACCGAGTTGAAGCCTTCTCCATACGGGCGTCCATAGTCATTGATGATCGTTTGGCCGAAGTGGTAGCCGTCCCGCAGTGGTGGGCCGGAGATTTGAGTTACACGCGTGTAGACGGAATCAAGGCTCGCGCCGAGGTTCGCCGCACCGTCTAACCGGCGCGTTTCGGGAGTGAATTCTTCGGCGAGATCCTTGTAGATTCGAACTGCCTGGTTACTGTTCTCGGCATCCTCGTCGCCGATGCGCTCTTCGACTTCTTCGAGCATGTGCGCGCATTCCATGCGCGTCCATGGGCGAATGCCCAGGTATGCAGTCTTGATATAACCGAGTGCGATCAAACGCTCCAGCGCGGGATAGACCCAGCTATCGAGCGGAACGTCAGGCGATCCCATATTTTCAGAATTGCGGGTTTTTTCGCTGGAGCTATCGGGAAGGAAATTGCCCCACGAGTCGCCAGTCAGATCGGTGTCATGGTGAGCACGATAGGCCTGCCTTCCGAAATACCAACCTAACGCGCTACCTACGATTACATCAGAAGCAAAATGCTGCTGGCCGGTAACTCGCGTTGCACTAATGCCGGTTGCCAGGCCATAAGCGAGAATTTTGGTTAATGTCCCGGGATACTCGTGTGCCATTACGCTCGCGATCGACCACGCGATTGCAGAGTGCTCAGAGGGAAAAGAGCTGCCAGCCTGAAAGAAGGTGCCCTTCCCATTCGCCTGATATGGGCGAGGGCGCTGCGTAATTTCTTTGAACAGGTAACTCACTGCTGTACTGTTAATCGCTGCTTCGCCGCTTAGAAGCCCGGCTTCCGACATATGATCATCATTATTGAGGTGACCTAAAAGAAACGATCCGGCGCCGGCGCCGATCAAGGAGTAAGTCGCGTAATTCGAGAATGTTTTGCTACGGTTTACCTCTCCGAGTGGAATTTGTTTAGAAATCCAGCTGTCACCGGCCATGAAGCCAGCAGTAATTCCTGTAAATGGAGCGATCCATTCGAGATCCTTAGACCGAAAGTGCGCGGGAGCTGTCCAAAACGCGTACTGATCTTCGGCAAAATGCTTTGCGAATGGAAGAAGCAAATGATTGTCAGGGTCAGCACCGGGCTCGAGCTCATACTTCGAATCACCTTCTTGCGTTGATGAGTGGAAAGGATTCGCTAAGGATAGATGGCGGCGATTGCTGCTGCAGTTACTGTGTTCTCCTGACGGAGAGGGCGCCGACGGCAAACCACTCTCGTCACTCGTGCTCTGGGCCCAGGTTGTCAGACCGAAAAACAAGATCAAAGTGGCTCCTGCCGCGACACTACGAATTAAAGACATCTGAACAAAGCAACCTAAAAGCTTCTTCCCACCTGAATTGCGACGCCAATTGCATAGGCCAACTGAGCAGACTCGAGAGTTTGCTTCCATTTCGTTGTCCCACTAAACGCCTTCTCCGGAACCATGACTAAGTCGCCTGGATGCAGAGCGGCCCGTTCGACTCCGCCGCTGAACAAACCACTCGATCCGCCGGCCACCGAACCATCGGCGCGGATTACAAAAACTGCTTTTTTGTTTGCGCTGTTCGTCGGACCGCCAGCTTGTCTCAAGTACCACCCAGCATCTTTTCCTGGTTTGTAAGTAACTGCAGTCGGGTTATAAACCGAACCTTCAACCATTACGAAGTTCGGGCGTTTGGGGATGTAGACAACGTCTCCTGCACGGACTTGAATGTCTGCCGGAGTATTTGCCCATTTCCTGATGTCTTTAGTTACATGAACGACCAAACGACCCGATGGCGGCGACTCCTGCAGCTTTTGCAGCGATGACTGCCATTGGTTTATAGCTGCTTCCTTCGCCATTTTCTGATCGGTATCCTGTTCGGGAATGAGGGTCAGGTTCGCACCGTCGATTCTCACCTGACGGATGAGCTGCTCGCGATTTTCTTCCTCTAACTGACGTACCTGCTTGCGCTCTAAGACAACGCCGTAAGGATAAGCATCGCCGCGCAGCCCGCCCGCACGTTGAAGAATGGAGCTAAGGCGTTCGCCTTCCTGAATTCCGTAAGTACCGGGATGAATTACTTCGCCTGCGACGGAGATACTTGCTCCAACATCTTTCCAGCCCGTGACTTGTTTGATCGTAAGTACGTCTCCGTCGTGCAAACGAACATCGGTGTCAGGCTCCCCCTGCATGGCTTTGCCGATGGGCACATTCACGCTCTCGCCCGCGACGTTCGTGCCGTTCACTAATTCGTAGTGAGTCAGATCAGCAGTTTGGGTATAGGCACCGCGCTTAAATCCGCCTGCAACGCGAACAAGATCGGCCGCACTCATGCTTTCGCCGAGCGGATATTTTCCCGGCCGCGCAACCTCTCCCTGGATAGTTACCGTGGCAGGATCAACCTTCGCCAAGTCTCGATGGACAAAGATACGGTCCTTCGGCTCAAGAAGAAGATTGTCCTTCGGGTCGTTGTCCAAAGCCCTTTTCAAATCCACGCTGATGACCTTTAGCTTGCCATCTTCGGTGTGCCGAAAAACTTGAGCATTGTCGAGTTCAGCATCAGGTGTGACGCCGCCAGCAAGAAAGACTGCATCACTGAGGCGAGTAGCTCCATTCGTGACATGATCGCCGGGATCACGCACTTCCCCATCGACGCTGACTACCGGCTGATCCTCGAAGTCGTAACGTCCGAAAACGCGAACCGTGTCGAAAGGCTTCAACGTCAAGTCTTGCTGTTTTCCTGCAAGCGCATCACCCAGGTTGAACGCGAGGACGACCGGAGTGTAGTCAGGGCCCTCCAGGCGAATGATTTCTGCATGTCGCTTGTACGGTTCTGGCAGCAGGTCGCTATAGGAATGAATGAGGTCGGTGAGCCTCATTCCATCGCGATAGGCGTACTTGCCGGGATGGAAAACGTGGCCATCGAGATAAACCGTCTTCTCCGAATAAGGAAGAATCGGCGAAATCTTAATGACATCGCCGTCCTGCACCGAGAAGTCATCGAGGGCTTTATTGACCGCCTGCGCGTCGTTTCCTTCAGGCATGTCCAGCTGCAACATCGTATGGCTTTGATGTGCCATGACGCGCTCGACTTCAATGTGACGATAAGTTCCGGAGGTCAGCACGCCACCCGCAAGCTCAAGCGCTTCGGACAAACTTTTCTCGCTACCCAGTTCATAGATCGCCGGGTGCATGACCATACCTTCAACTGTCACCTGCGCGCCGATGGGAGGAACCTGAATGGTGTCGCCGGATTGAATTTTGGCGAGATCATTGTGCACTCCATGGAGGAGCAGATCGTAGGCATCGATTTCCTGAACCAGATTTTTGCCGCGGTATAGGCGCAGGTGACGCAGCGAACCACGCGAGGTCGGGCCGCCTGCCGCGTAAAGCGCATTCAGCGGTGTCGAAAGCGAGCTGATGTCGTATGGGCCGGGATTCTCGACTTCACCAACAACGTAGACGCGGACGCTGCGGATGCGCGACAGCGAGACATCGGCTTCGACCTCATGAAACTGCGTACGCAAGGCGGCCTGCACAACCCGCTGCACATCGCCGAGCGTGCGGCCTGCGACTTCGACTGTGCCTACTTCCGGCAGCGCCAGACGACCGGAAGGATCGACGACTCGCTGCAAGCGTTGTGCAATGCCACCCCAGATATCGATGCTTACGCCATCTCCCGGACCGAGAACATAGTCGGGCCCAGCAGGAAGATCCATCGGGAGCTTGTCGACGTTTCCAATCCCGTTGCGAAAAATGTTTTCGCCGAAATGTTGCAGGACTGCGGGACGCGGAGATACCTGAGAATAAAGGTCATACAAGGAAGGCACATTCGCGTAGGGATTTGCCCGGCGGCGAAGCTGTGGGCGATCTAGGTTCAAGTCTTCCGCAGAAGGTACTTGGTAACGCGGTGCGACTAACCTGGCCTGTAAATCAGCATCAGAGGACCGGGCCGACATGTCACTCGGGTTCCGTTGAGGAAACGGAACAGAAGTCATAACAGAATTGCCAATTGAGATCGATCCGCCGTAGTTCGGCACTTGGCTGCCGCGATTTCTAGCCGGGCTTCCATCGAGAGTTGCAGCATTCAAGCTGGAGGACGAACTTGCGTTGAGAAGACCTGGAAGCTGTTCGGGAGTGATGTGGCTCATTGTTCCGCCGGAAGCCGGGCCGACGTTTTCAACGCTCATCCCGTCGAAAGAATCCTCATTCGCGGGAAGTCTGGTCATTTCGAGCTGGCGCTGTGGATTCTCAGGTGCTGGACTGACCTGAGGCGCCGCCGGCGATGTGGGTGCCGTGGGCTGAACCTGGTTTGGAATCGTTTGCTGCTGAGGAAGCGTGTAGGTTTCGACGCTCCGGTCGTGCCGTTCCCAATAATCATCTTCCTGACTTACAGACTTTGGAAGCTGATTCGACCCCGGTGTTTGTGCAGATGCCGGCGTGCGAGTCAATCCCATGCGAGCGTCCAACTCTTTTTGCCGTTCGATTTCTTCGAGCGTCGGCTTGGCTCGAACGTATGCACGATCTTCTATTTCGCGAGTAGCAAGAACGCAGATGTTGTGATCTTCGCGAAGCAATTCAAAGAGAGCGTCGTCGGTCAGGTCTTCCGGATCGAGAATGCGGCCTTGCTCGTAGGCCTTACGAACCAACATTTTTTTCACTTCCAGAAGCAGACCGGGCTCCTGGTGGAGCAATTCGATGATCTTGTCGGGCGCGAGCGCGACCTGGCGTTCGGCTTCCTGCTCCGCGCGAGACTTCATTCTCGCGGTGGGGTCCGCGTCATATCTTGCCGTTTGTGTTTGGGCAGAGCTGAGAACCGTGCCTAGTGATCCGGTGCAGAGCAACAGAATTAAACAGGGCCTCATCAGGCCAGCCAAATTGCGCATACGAAATCTCCTGCGCGTCATTTCATCCTCAATTCTTGGGTACAAGCTGGGCAGCAAAATCGACTCGTTTCAAATTGCTTCAAGATCCGAGGCATCCACTTCGACTGCAACAGATCTCATGAGCACATCGACGGAGATCACGACTCGGCATTTATCTTTTTTGCGCGAAAGCACGCCCTCTGCGCCTTCCATCGGTCCGCGCACCACGCGAACCTTTCTGCCGACTTTCAAGTACGGGCAGGGCTCGGCGTAAGTTTCGTTTTCAAGAGCATTGCGGAGGGCTTCAATTTCGCGCTCGGGGAGGGCGGCTATTTTTCCGTTGAAACTCACAACCTGTACCGCGCCGGGCACCTTCAGCACCGGTATTTTTTGTTGCTCCTCGATTCGCACGAAGACATAGCTGGGAAAAAGCGCAAGCTCGACCTGTTTTCGCCGGTCTTTCCAGCGATGCCAGCTACGGTAGAGCGGCAAAAAGGTTTCAATGCGGCGCTCTTCAAGTTGTTTGGCGACGACCTTTTCGTGGCGCGCGTTCGTATAAAGCGCATACCAGTGAGCGGCACCCTGTGGGGCACTTGCTTCCCGGTTGCTGGCTACTTCTCCGGTTCGAAAATTCATACCCTATTTACAGCTCCGCCACCTCACTTACACTCTGGCCTTTTGTGAGATAGCCAATTAAATCTTTTTTGTACAGCTACTTACGGAAACCTGGGACACGAAGCAACCGCTAGGCCCCACTACATAACTCGTTCATACCGCAGCTGAGTCTTGCCGCGAATGACATTCAAGATTCCCTCTTCCGAACTTTCGATTGAAGTCGAACGAATGTCAGACCAGAAGAAAACGCTGTCATTCTCTTCAGGCGCCACTGCCAGCACTTTTACCAGGGGATGATTCACCAACAGGTAGTCGCAAATCGGCGGACGCTCGCCTGGTTTATCGAGGGCGACAATTACAAAGTCGGGTTTACACTCGGCCACGGCCTGGGCGATTTTCGAGTCGTCCTCTAGTTCGCCTAGCACCTCAATGTCGGGTTGTTCAGAAATGGTGGCCAGGACCAGGTCTCGCATGAGACGGGGGCGGTTCGCCACCAGCACTCTGATTTTTTGCATAGCACGCTCCAAGCACGGACGCGAGTGCGGCAATTATCAACGTGAGTTGCTGGATCACGTAAGGGACAAAAGTGTCCCCGAGAAGAACACGCCTATGTGAGCAGAATTGGTACGGTAATTTTGTTTAGTACCAATCGAACTTGGTAGCGCGTACCAATTTCGTACCAACCGTTAAGGGAATGCACTGATAGGAGTGCAGGGAGCGAGGGAAATCGGTACGGATTCAGACAACGCTCACGGAGAGATAATTGCCACCGGATGAGGACGGATTGCAGGCCGAAGTAACCTTTAAACCGAAATGCCTTCAGTTCTGCAAATATCCACCACGGCCAGCCGATGACTGGCGCCTAGTTTACGAAGCATGCGATGCACATGGTTACGAACCGTCTGCTCTGCCAACTGCAGTCGATTTGCGATTTCTTTATTAGTAAGACCTTGCGAAATCAATCCCACGAGCTGTTGTTCGCGATTGGTTAATCCCAAACGGGTGCGAGCGTAGAAGCTTGGCATCTGATTCTGCTGTGCGGCAAAACGAAATAAAAAGGCACAAAGCTCAGGAGAGCAGAATGCGCCGCCGGTCGCGACCGTCCGTACGGCAGCAACCACCTCCAGGGCCGAGGCGTCCTTCACCACGTAGCCCATGGCACCTTCGCGGATCGCTTGCAGGAAAGGCTGACCATCGGCTTCCATGCCGATCATGACCAGTTTGATAACCGGCAGCCGTTGCTGAATCTCGCGGGCAAATTCCAAGTGCGCAATGTTGCTTGTGAAGGAATCAATTACAAGAACGTCAGGAGAAGAAACTGCAATTTCCTGCAAGGAGTCATGAGTTAAAGCGGAGGAACCGATAACATGGAGGCACTCTTTTTTGCTAAGGATTTTCGATAGTGCTTCACGCAAAAGTCTGTTTTGAGCAAGCAGGAAGACTGTAGCGCGTCCGTCAACACTCATTGGCACCACCACCTCACTTGCGAATAGTGCACGTAAGCCTGAGTTTTTATGGGCAACTCAATTTCATCGCGCGGTGCCCACGCACTCAGGTATTGCTGTATGAGTTCTAAGGTGTATGCCGATTGTAAGTCTCTCAATTGGGAAACACCTAGGAACCTGACAAATTTTTGTAAAACTCCCCAACTGGTGTGTCGGAATCGAACCGCATTCCGTTATGAACCAGAACCCGTCCCTATATCGAGGTAAATTGCGTTTAACTTCCGTTGAAAAATCGTGAGTTCATGGTACCAGAGGACGCAAGAGTTTCTCTGTGGAAAATCAATGCTGTCATTGACTTAGGTAACAGGGTCCGTGGAGGTCGAACCGGTAGAGTGTCATCGCCGACCGGAACAGGCTTCGAAAACTTCACCAGGGAATCAAGGGCTGAATTTACGAAAACGGAACAACGCCGGAGGGTACTACCAGGAGTGAATTGCTTCGGATCCCGCGCGAGGCAGGCTGTTTACCCGGACTAAGTTCGCGTTTTCCCGGGTAGCCCAACAGCAGCCTTTCAAATCTCACCTTGTGAATGTTTGTTCCGTTTTCGTAACAAACCATAGGCTAGAGACCGCACGAACTTGCCAAGCTGCGATGGCCGATGGCATCTGCCATCGGCCCTTAGCAGCGACAATTTTGTCCTTGACAGGTTTTTGACAAATACCTATTTCGGCTGCGGCACGATCCGTATATACGGCTTGGGCGATTTCCAGCCATCTGGATACTTTTCCTTCGCCTGTTCGTTCGAAATGCTTCCGCCAAGAATGACGTCGTCTCCAGGTTTCCAGTTCGCCGGCGTGGAAACCTGATGCTTTGCCGTGAGTTGCAGCGCATCGATCACGCGCAAGATCTCGTCGAAGTTGCGACCTGTGCTCATGGGATAGCTGAGCTGCATTTTGATTTTCTTGTCGGGGCCAACCACGAACACGGTGCGAACCGTCGCGTTGTCGTTCGGAGTACGTCCTTGCGAAGTGTCGCCAGCAGCAGCGGGCAGCATGCCGTAAAGCTTGGCGATTTTGAGCTGTGGGTCGCCGATCATTGGATAGTTCACCTTCGCTCCCTGCGTTTCTTCGATGTCACCCTGCCACCTCTTGTGATCGCTGACCGGGTCAACGCTGACGGCCAAAATTTTCGTGTTGCGCTTCGCGAACTCGGGCTGGAGCTTTGCCATTGCGCCCAGCTCCGTGGTGCATACGGGTGTGAAGTCTTTGGGATGCGAGAACAGGACGGCCCATCCGTTGCCGATCCAGTCATGGAAATGAATGGTGCCCTCGGTTGTTTCGGCGGTGAAATCCGGAGCGACATCGTTAATGCGCAGAACGGCAGCTTCGGCTGGAGTCAATGTTGCAGTGCTCATTTTCCCTCCTCAGGAGAAATTTATGTCTAAGAAAATTGTTCGGGCCTTGCGGTGCAAGTGGTGGATGCCTGCCCAAATAAAAAACCCACCCGCTTTGCGCCAGGTGGGTTCGAAAAACCTTCTACTCTACCCACACGCCGGCGCGCACATACAACAACAGGCACAAACCGGCGTGGTGATTCGCATGAAAATAGGATACGCAGGGCAAAGTTTGGCGTCAAACTCGCTGTGAGCACGTGTGACTCACGTAGCCATTCCAGAAAAGCTTTGAACCATTCAGGTCCACTCCTCCGTCCAATACACATGTGTTCTCTTCGATGCCTACCTTTTACGCAATTGGACGTTTTTACCTCGCGCGCTCTGGAAGGCAATCCGCTCGCCGTGTTCCCCGATGGGCGCGGACTCACCGATCAAGAAATGCTAGCAATTGCAAGAGAGATGAACCTTTCGGAGACGACGTTCATCCTTCCGCGAGACGCTGCCACGGAGAAAGAACACGACATTCGCGTGCGAATTTTCACCGTTCAGGAAGAACTGCCTTTTGCCGGCCATCCGACACTCGGAACCGCGTTCGCGCTGCGTGGCGACTCTGGCGCTAACGAAATCAAACTGGAATTAAACGTCGGCACAATTCCGGTGCAGTTCGAAGAAAAGGACGGCGAGCCTGTTTTCGGAGAGATGCAGCAGAACGATCCGGTCTTTGGGCAGATTCACGAGCGCAAGAAAATTGCAGAAGTCACGGGCATTCCGCTCGAAGATATCGATCCTGAACTGCCGATCCAGACGGTATCAACTGGCGTGCCTTTTACCATCCTGCCGATTCGCGGGCTCAAGGAGATTCGCCGGCTTGCAATCAATCAAGCGCGAGCGATGGAATATCTGAGTTCGAGCGGAGCCAAGTTTTTCTTCTGCGTGACTCGCGAGGCGCTCGACCAAACCGCCCGCCTTCACGCCCGCATGCTGTTTTACAACGGTGAAGACCCCGCAACCGGGTCAGCCTCGGGCTGCGCAGCAGCGTGGATGGTACAGCACGGAGTCGCCAAACCAGACGAACGTGTTTTGATCGAGCAAGGCATCGAGATGCAGCGGCCGAGCAAGATTTTTGTTCGTGCTTCTCGCAGCAATGACAGAGTGGTTAATGTACGCGTCGGTGGAAATGTTGTTGAAGTTTTGCGCGGGGAAATTTTCTTTTGAATTCACAAGCGATAAACTCCGCTGAAAATGCATACCCGCACACACAATCGATTCTTTCAAGTTGAAAATTTCGCATTGGCTTTCCCGTCACTTTACACGCGTCTGCTCCGACGATAGGATTCATTCCGCTCTAGTCGATTTTTCCGAACCTAAAATTCAAAATTTTTTGCGCTGCCTCTTAAGGCGCTATTTGGGAAGGCCAATGAAACCAAAACGCACGATCCTCTGTGTTGATGACAACGAACAATCACTCTCAATCCGAAAAGTTATGCTCGAAACCCGGGGCTATCGCGTTCTGGCATATTCCGACGCGCAGCAAGCGCTCGAGCGCTTCCAGCAAGGCGGCGTTGACCTGGTGCTTACAGACCTGATCATGCCGGGAATCGATGGGTCAAAGCTGATCGAAGGCGTGAAAGGGTTCTCGCCTGAGACCCCGGCGATCCTTCTCTCCGGCAAAGTAAAAATCTACGAGCGAGAGACCGGCGCCGACGTCTTTCTGGCGAAAGGAATGTATGCGCCTGCCGATCTGCTCGAGCGGATTCGGCTGCTGCTTGTACGCAAGCGCGGGCCGAAGCGCGGCCACACACGCCTGCACAGCCAATGTATTCACGCCCAAGCCCACCAACAAACCATATCGCCTCCGCTTAACTAAGTCCTAAACTCGACAACCAATTTAAAGAGTTCGCTGTAGTGTGAACCTGCGAGAGTTGGATATGCGCTAAGCGGAAGCTGGCGCACCAGCAAGGGTTGTCCAACTCTCGTCTTCTGACGCGCATCTTGAAGAAGTCGCACGATGAACCGGCCTGGGCCATTACGGGCGGCAATGCGCACGCGCGCGGGGAAGGTGCTCGCCATCATCGTCGTGGCCGTTTTCTGTTTCGGCGTTATTCTGTTGATTCTCGCGCATCATGCGGGCCCTCTGCTACGAGCACGGGTGATTCAAACACTTTCAACCCGTTTCCGAACCAAGGTTGAGCTGGCTGCCCTGAACATTTCTTTCTACCAGGGCCTGACGGTTTCCGGAAAAGATTTGCTCATTTACGGCAAGTCTGATCCCAACATCCATGCTCCTGGCGTTCAGCCGTTGATAACGGTCGATGAATTCCGCTTTCGATTGGGAGCGCTGGCTCTCCTTCGATCTCCAATACACGTCGGAACAGTGTTTTTGAAAGGAATGCGCCTGAATGTTCCCCCCAAGCGCCAGGACGAAAATGACTCAGATAATTTTTCGGCCGGCAAGATCAGCATAATTGTTGATCGCTTTCACGCAGAAACTGCGTTGTTGATCATCAACACCGACACTCCTGACAAGCAGCCGCTTAACTTCGTAATCAAGAACCTGTGGATGCAAGATGTTGGTGTGGGTCAGCCGATGAAGTTCACGGCCAAGCTCATCAATCCCAAGCCTGAGGGCTACATAGATTCGCATGGCGAATTCGGGCCGTTTGATTCCGATGAACCACGTGACACACCGGTTCGTGGGGATTACACATTCACCAACGCCGATCTGAGCACGATCGCAGGTATAGGAGGTATTCTTTCATCGACGGGAACTTACGACGGTACACTCGGGCATCTGGCGGTCGATGGGCAGACGAACACGCCGGATTTTCGTCTTCAGGTGAGCGGCAGCCCTGTTCCACTCAAAACCAAATTTCACGCCATCGTTGATGGAACCAACGGCAATACTTATCTTGAGCCTGTAGAAGCCAACATTCTCAACACCAGCATCATGGCGAAAGGTTTCGTGGTTCGCTCCGCACTTCCTCATGGCCATCACGTTCATCTGAATGTGACTATTTCTGATGGGAATATCCAGGATTTGCTGCAGCTAGCGGTGCGCACCAAGCCTCCAGTGATGAGTGGCAGACTTCAATTGAAGATGAAACTGGATATTCCGGCTGGAACGGAAGACGTTATGCAGAGATTAAAGTTGAAAGGTGGGTTCCGCGTTCAACAAGCGCACTTCTCTAACCAGAAGATTCAAAGCAGGGTGGACGCGCTCAGCATGCGCAGCCAAGGGAAACCGAAGCTCGCAACCGATAATATTCCCGATAACATAAAAAGCGAGATGAGCGGCAACTTCAGATTGAAAAATTCCGTGTTTACCTCGCGCAATCTCCTGTTTCAGATGCCAGGCACCAAGGTGAAGCTAGCGGGTAATTTCAGTCTGGATGGAAACGAATTTAATTTCGCGGGACGCGCCCGATTTCATGCCAGGCTTTCGCAAATGGTTGGAGGCTGGAAGTCTGTCTTCCTCAAACCAGTGGATCCGTTTTTCGCCAAGAACGGCGCAGGCACCGTCCTCCCGATTCGCATCACCGGCACAAAATCGGAGCCGCACTTGGGGTTGAACTTCGGCGGCAAGGGACCACTCGCAGATACGAAGTGAACGGGTGCAAGTACGTGCTGTCTGTGTCTCCGAACCGACTTGCCTTTGTTGTAAGATCGAAAGCTTAATGCCTGCGATTATCCAAGCAGTTGACCTGCAGAAGACCTATCACATCGGCAAAATCGAAGTTCCAGCGCTGAGGGGAGTCTCGTTTAGCGTGGAACGAGGGGAGTTTGTCAGCATCGTAGGGCCTTCGGGTAGCGGAAAATCCACGCTGTTTTACTGCTTAGGGGGATTGACGCGCGCCGATTCCGGAAGTGTGATCATCGACGGAGTTGATTTCACGAAACTTTCCGACGCTGCGCGTACGAACATGCGGAAATCGAAGATTGGGTTTGTGTTCCAAAAATTCAATCTGCTGCCCACCCTCGATGCCCGTTCGAACATCGACGTCGCGATCGACATTGCCGGAAAAAATGGGGATCGAAACGAGACGTACTTCAATAAGATCGTCCAGTTGCTTGGCATCGATAAACGGCTGCAACACCGACCTTCAGAGCTTTCCGGAGGCGAGCAACAGCGGGTCGCATTGGCGCGGGCGCTCATCAATCGGCCTGCGATCGTGCTGGCCGATGAGCCCACTGGAAATCTGGACACGAAAAATTCAGAAGCCGTGTTGAGTATGCTGCGCCATTCGAATAAGGAACTCGGGCAAACCGTACTCATGATCACGCACAATCCATCTGCCGCTGATTATGGCGACCGCATCATTCACATGAGGGATGGCGAAATCGTCGATGCAGAAAAAGATCCGCAGTGGCGCATGGGAAACTGACGGATTGAACCATTCAATCATCGGATCATTTAATCATTGAAACAAAACCCAATGATTCAATCCCCCGGATGACTCATCACTCAGTTCCAGTGCATCTGCTGCTTGATTTATAATCGTGTGATTGAGCGGGAGTAACTTGAGGCGTCTGGCGGGCGTCTGAGCCCGCCGCCGAAATCCCGAGCGCAGTCGAGGGATCTCGAATACAATTTCGATACTGAGCGGGAGTAACTCAGTGGTAGAGTGCGACCTTGCCAAGGTCGAAGTCGCGGGTTCAAATCCCGTCTCCCGCTCCAGAAAATCTCGGTCCAGCCCGGAGACATGGGTTACAGAATGTACCGGTCACATGGGTAACACTTTTGGGCCGAATGGATTTTCGAGCGGTTCCAAGACTCTGGTCTCCAAATCGAAGTAACCCAGATCAT